>Ga0105099_10000814_pt1 | contig 20712 bp, 14 predicted proteins | sample PPLLak3cmMay2015_2_FD_79138 | JGI IMG/M metagenome (GOLD analysis project Ga0105099, IMG submission 79138) | Freshwater sediment microbial communities from Prairie Pothole Lake near Jamestown, North Dakota, USA - PPLs Lake P8 Core (1) Depth... | ecosystem: Environmental > Aquatic > Freshwater >... | reverse complement strand
TGCGGCAAAGCGGCCCTCGGTAAGCCAGAAATCAAGGCCGGCGTCCATCAGGTTGATCATTTCTTTTTCATCATAAACGCGTCCGGCATAGCGGATGTAGGTCTCGCCGGGAATGAAGGCCGGATGGGCATGAAAGGATTCATGATGTTTTTCCGTAAAATAAAAAATAATCTTTCTTAAAATCAGGTCATGATATTTCGGCTTCAAAGAAAATAAATAGTCACAAGCGCTGAGCGGCACGTATTGGAATTGCTTAAATCGGACGGCGAGCGGCGCTGAAGATATCCTCTGGTTGAATGCGTCTTGCGGCAGAATATAATCTTCCGGGGCGGAAGGCGCCAGGATGGGTATGCCCAGGATATCCTCGCCCAGGATATCCACCACCATCAGGTTCGTTTCCGGAGTAATGGGAACATCCGGGGTGAGGTGGGGGTTGATTTTTACGATATCGCCTTTTTTGAACATGCTTTACCTCGAACGCCAAGGGATGCTCGGCTGACTTCGTTATGGTTTCTCTCCGGCACTATAGATAATAGCGGCCGTCCAAAACCACTTTGCCCGCATAGCAATCGCACCTTTTTTTAAATTCTTCCCAGGCCGTAGCGATAAATACGGCATCCGCCGACCGGACGGCTTGATCAAGACTATCGGCATAATCGATTTTCAAACTGATCGCGTTCTTAAAATTTTTTCCTGCCAAAGGATCGTAAGCCACGACCTTGGCTTTTCGCTCAACCAGCTCTTGAATGATCCCCGCGGCAGGCGTATCGCGGATGTCGTCGGTTTCCGGTTTGAAAGCCAGGCCAAGAACCGCCACTGTTTTGCCTTCCAAGCTCCCCAATTTTTTCTCCAGCAAATCGACCAAATATGTTTTACGTTTCAGGTTTACGGAATAGACCGATCGCAACAATTCCGGGTCAATGCCGATTGCTTCAGCTTTGCGGATCATGGCGATGGTGTCCTTGGGAAGGCAATAACCGCCGAAGCCGCAGCCCGGCCAAACATAGGACGTCATGGGCGCGGGCTTTCCCTGCCACCGGCGATCTTGATGTAAAGCTTTAAATGCGCTTTGAACGTCGATATCGCCCAGGACCTCGCCGATATTGGCCATTTCATTCGCAAAACTGATCAGGGTGGCCAGAAAAGTATTGGAGAGATATTTAATAAATTCGGCCGTGGTCAGCGACACTCTCCAAACCGGCACCCTGAAGGACTCGTAAAGAACATGGACGCGGTCGCCGCTTTTTTGGTCGGACGCGCCGATGACGATGCGGTCGGGATTCATGAAGTCATTCAAGGCCGTTCCCTCGCGCAAAAATTCCGGATTATTGGCCAAGCCGATGTCGGCACCGACCTTGATGCCCTTTTCCCGCAGCCATTGGATGATTTCTTTTGAAGTGCCGGGCGGGACCGTGGACTTGATCGCCAACACGATATCGCGACGGCGGGAGGCGATAATTTTTTCAAGCACCGCATAAATAGCGCTTAAATCGGCTCCGGCGGACGTCGAGGGAGTGCCCACACATAAAAAAAGGACGTCACATTCCTTGAGCAACGCCTCCCATTGCGCGACCGGAATAAACTGCTTGTACAATACCTTGGCAAGCGCTTCAGGCAATCCCTTTTCGTAAAACGGAATTTTGCCTTCCTGAATTTGCCTCAATTTAAAGGCATCGATGTCATATCCCATCACCTGGTGTCCCTGGAGAGCCAATCCGACTCCCGTGGTCAAGCCCACAAAACCAAGGCCGATAATTCCGATCATGCCGTGACCTCCCGCAGAAACTTCAAATAGCGCCCGACTCCTTCATGAACTTCGATTCCGGGCGCATAACCCAAAAGCGTTTTAGCTTTAGCGATATCCGGACAACGACGTTGCGGATTATGAATCAGGTAGTTTTGATCCGGGCTGGGTTGTGAACAAATACGGCCCCGGTAATCAAATAGTTGCTCGCCCCAATTTTGATAAATGGCCGCCAATTCCCGTACCGTGATCTCCGGCTTGTCGATCCCGATATTGAAAACATCGAATTCCTTCGACAACAAAACGCTGAAATAGCCGGTCAAGGCATCCCGGATATAACAATAGGTCCGGGTGGGAGTTCCATCCGAATGAATGACCATGTCTTCGCCCTGCATCACGGCCTTGGCAAAATCCGCGACGACTCTCTTATCGTTTATGCTCATACCCGGTCCGAAATTGTTGAAAGGTCGTACGATTTTAATCGGCATCTGCAACGTCTGATGATACAAGTAACATAAGGTTTCGCCGAACCTTTTGGCTTCATCGTAACAAGCCCGAGGTCCCAGGCAGGGCACATTGCCCCGGTAGTCTTCACCGGTGGGAATGAATTCCGGAAAGGGATCTCCATAGATTTCGCTGCTGGAAAAAAAGAGCAAGCTTTTTATACTCCTGTGCTTATAAAAATCCAAAAGCTTGCGCAGGCCCCACACATTGGCGTCCAAGGTCTCGATCGGGTATCGGCGATAGAAACTAGGCGAAGCAATGGAAGCGAGGTGAATGACATAATCGACCTTTTCGCTGCCGGGTAAGTGTTGCAGATCGTCCTTGGCGATATCAAATTGGGAAACACGGAAAAAAGGAAATTTCTCGCATAACGTTTTCAACCAGGGCGGCGTGCCGAACATGAAATTGTCCAATCCGATGACGGAAGCCGGTTCGCAACCCAAGGCCGACAGCCGGCTTAAGGCATGCGCGAAATTAAAACCCAAAAAACCGGCAATCCCGGTTATCAAAAACCGGGCGCCGGAAAAAGCCGCTTTATTTTGGATATGGTTCCATACTTCTTGATAATCCTCTTTTAAAATCTCGGATGTTGAAAAATTCATGCACCCAATCCTTTCATGTGAACGCGTTTCCCGCGTTGCGGCAAAAGTTGAATTGTACATTAAAAAAAAAATTATTCAACCAAAATAGCGAATAAATAAAGACAACTAAAGGCTTTAGGGATTATTTTTCTTGACATCAAAATACGGCCTGATTATTTTGGGTGCACTCGAACCGGAGTGTTCGGTTTTTGGTCGTTTCGAATCCCATGTAATCCATCACACCTTTAAAATAACGGTTTGAAATGAATACCCATAATAATAAAAGCCAACACCCTATTCTGAAGACTCTGCGACATTCTATTTTTCTAGTCTCTTTTCCGTTCGGGATTATCGCTTTTATTCTCCCCATCTACAGCAAAAATTTGGGCGCTTCCGCCTTTGAGATTGGACTTCTTTTTTTTGTTTTTTTAATTGTGCCTACTGTCGTTCGTCCTTTTATCGGCCCGTTCCTCGATCGCTGGGGACGCCGGCCTTTCCTGTTGATCGGATTGTTCGGCTATGTTTTGGCCATGATTGTTTTTTGCTTTTCAAACAGCATTCCGCTGTTGGGCATGGCCCGATTTTTACAAGGATTGGGGCAGGCGTTATTTTGGATTGCCGCCAATACGATTGTGGCGGATCTGGCTTCCGCGACCGGTCGCGGATTCAACTTCGGCCTGATTGATGAAGCCGTCAACCGCGGAGCTATTATAGGGACGTTCCTGGGCATATCCATGATTTTCGCTTTTCAAAGTTTGCATGTGAGCTGGCGCCAGATCTGGTTCTGGCTTTTTATTTTATATACCCTTCCGGCTTTTTTATCTTTAGGGACTGCCTGGCGCGGCATCCCGGAAACCCGACCACATGCCGCGACAAGCGTAAAAATGCGTATTCCATTATCCGGACAATTGATGACATTGTTGGTTATCGTTTTTCTCTCCGGTATTTCCACCTTTATGATTTGGCCCATGCTGATGATATTCCTTCAAGATATTCTTAAAGCACAATTCAACCAAATTGCATTGGCCTATGTGCCGGCTGCCTTGATCGGCGCATTTTTGCCATCCCGCATGGGCCGGCTTACAGACCGTTATGGTCGTAAAAAAATGATCATTGCCGGTTTGCTTAGCAGTGCCCTATCTTCAGCGGTGGTTCCGCAACTCCAAAGCCTGTTGCCTCTTTCGATTTTATGGGCGATACAATCGCTGGCAGCGGCTGCGGCAAACCCCGCCGAGCTTGCCCTGCTGGCGGATATCGCCGGAGAGGATGTTCGCGGCACTGTTTACGGATTTTTTACCTTCTCGTTTTTTCTGGGCGGGGCCTTGGGTGCCGGCGCAGGCGGTTGGCTGTATGACCATACGGGTTTTGCCGTACCTTTTTATCTCAATACATTTTTCATGATAATCGGTTGTTTTTTGGTCCACTTTATATTGCGGGAAACGATGAAACCGGTTCCAAAAAACACTTAAAAAATGACTTTTCCCGGAGGAGCAAGATCATGAAAATTTTAGCCATTGAAAAAGAATTGCCGGGTGCCGGCGTTGCTTCCGAGAAATTCAACCTGCACGCCAAGGCTGAAGCCTTGCGGGTTTGGAAATTTTATCAATCCGGCGTTATCCGCGAGCTTTACTTTCGCCAGGATCGCCATGAAGCGGTATTGATTCTGGAATGCCGCGATCTGGCCGAAGCGGAAAGCCTATTGAACACCTTGCCCTTGGTCAAAGAAAAACTGATCGCCATTGACCTGATCCCGCTGGCGCCCTATCCCGGATTTGCGAGGCTTTTTTCCACTTAGAATAACAAATACCGATAAAACATCCGTCTTGGGAAAGACATAAAGAGAATATCGAATAACGAACACTGAATATAGAATAATGAAGGTCCTTTCCTAAATACTTCGATATTCAAAATTCGAAATTCGGTGTTCGATATTTTTCCTCACTCCCACGAAACCACCTCGATCTTCAGCATCTCCCCTATTTCTTGCGCCCATGTCCGGGCCAATTCCAAATCTTCGGTTCGTTCGACCACGATGGCTTTGCCGTTGATCAGCATGACCAAGTACTTGATGTCCGTTGAAATTTACCGGGTGGTATCGGGCAGATTTGAGAACCGGAAAAAAATACCGGTTTTTTCTACTCCTAAATCATTCTGAATTCTTTCTATTGAACCACAACACCCCTATTCCGCTCCGGTGATATTGACATTATGAAGCCTTACGGTCTCAGGCCCCTGAAAATTGTCGAACACCTGGATGTCGCTTGAAAAAATCATATGGTGTTGCACGCTTTTGATATTCCCGGAAATGGAGCCGCTGGTTACGGGAATTGGCTCGGAACCGTCGGCGGACGCATACTGGGCCAAGCGGATTTCTCCGCCGAAATCGCCGGTTAAAGGATCGCACTGAAAATCTGAAAATGAAAGCACTTCCAGATAGGCGCCTTGGCGCATATCCCGGACCGGGCAAGTCCCTTCCTTGACGATCGTATTGGGCACATCGCCCGTAGCCGGGCTGTTGAGATAATGGGTGAAACGCAAAGGCCCCCAATAATGCTTCAAAACACCTTGTTCGATAATCGCGATCGATTTCAGAGCCAACCCGTCCGCATCCCAAGCAGTCGATTGCACCGAATCAACCAGATACGGTTCCAGGCGTACATTCAGAGCATCACCCTCGATCCGATCCCCTTGAATGGACCGGCCCTTTTCCATGGTGGAAATTTTCTTATACACATTCTCGGCCGAAGCTTGGGAAAGATAATAACTGAAAAACTCCCGTACCGGCTCGCCGGTTAATAAAACCGGCACTTCTAGAGCCGGGGTCGCTTTGGCCCGGGCTCGGTCCCGGCATAGCAGAAGTTGCTTTTTCACGGAATCAGCGATTTTTTCGGGGAAAAAATCGGAAAAATGAATCAGCTTATACAGTTCCACATTTTCCGTTTGACCATGCCACTCCGTGATTATCTCCAGATCCCCTTTGTACGCAATATAGGCCGCATCCACACCCGCGGAATTCAGAATCCGGGTTTTGATCCGGTTCAAAAACAGCTCAGCGGAATTGATTCCGCCTTTGTCCAGGTTATCTTCTTTAAACAGGGCTTCGCTCAACGGTATGAGCCAATTTTCAAGGGGTTCGGAAGCAAAGCGGCTCTCCGGTATGGTTATGGCTGCCGGACCCGGTTCTGCCAGCGGATAGGGTTCATTTTTCACATATTGGGCTGCAAAAAGGCTTTTGCGAATCATGTTTTCTATTTCAGACAAGGAATAAGTGGGGTGCAGGCGCACATGGACGGAGCCGCGATAGTCCCGGTCTTCTCTGAAATCATGATACATGGTCAGAAAAAGATGCTTCACCTTTTTCGATCGGTTCATATCCAAATTTTTATTGATAAAAAAAAGTTCATGTCCCTGGGTTTCTTTTTCAATGATCTTCCAGGCGCTGACCTCTTTGATATGATTCAAAATTTCGATGATTCCTGCAAGCATCAACCTAACCTCGCTTTTGTTTTAATATAGGGTCCGCCGGCGGAAACCTTAACTCTTTCTTTATAACCTTTGCCGCACGCCCCGCTGCCGCTTAAACGGATTTCATCCCCGGAAACCATGGAAACGGACTTCAAAAGATCGGGAACATAACCGGTCAGAATCACCGGCGAAACCAGTTTGCCGGTCAAACGACCCTCCTTGATTTCCCGGGCATAATGAATCATGCACTGAATCCCCCAGTTGCGCGGATCTTCCATGCCGCTTGCAAATTTTTCAAGCAAATAACCGAATGAGATAGAGGCGATCATATCCGCTATCGTGTCCCGGCCTTTTGCGAAAAAAGTGTTGGTCATGCGGCTATAGGCTTTGCGTTCATAAGACTCGCGCTTGCCGTTGCCGGTCGGAGTTGTTTGTAATTGAAAAGCCGAGAGCAAGTCCGAGATGCCGTTTTTTAAAATACCTTTATCGATAATCAGGGTATCCTTGCCCAGGGTGCCTTCATCATCAAAGAAATAAGAAGAAACCTGTTGGGCGGCCCGGGCGCCGTCGTGCATGCTGACCAGTTCCGAAGCAATCGGTTTTCCCAGATATTCGGTTGCCTTGGCTCGCTTTTTCACGAACATATCCATTTCCACTCCGTGCCCGAACGCTTCATGAGCGATAAGACCGGCCACGCTCGGCGAGCAGATCACGTCATATTCACCCGGCTCGACTCGACCGGCATCCAGCAGGCTTTCTGCCTCGGTTACCGCCGCATTCAATCCTGCTTCCATATCCCGGATCAGTTCAACCCCTTTTAACCCGGAAAAAGATTGATAGGTGTATTTGGTATTGTCTTCCCGACGCACAATGGGAATGAGATAGCCCTGGCTCCAGATATAAGCCTGGGCCAGATCTTTTTTAGCGGATAAAAAGATTTTGGATACCTGGACCTGTTCGAAGATCACCTGCATATCGATTAAAAGCGCGGACTGTTGTTGGGCTCTTGTTTTTAAATCCATCAACCGGGCAATGATTTGCTTGGGTTCTGTTTCCTCAGGCGCAATGGCAACGTCGGCTTGCCAGGAAAGGTTTTCGGCTTTTTCTTCAATAATGGGATATTTATTTTTGGGAATGGCTTTGTTTTTCAAATCTTCAAGGGATTTTTTTAAACCCAGGCGGATATCCTCTCCGATTTTTCCGGCTTGATCCGGGTTTTCCGGAATTTGGTTAAAAGAAAATTCCGAATAATTGAACCCGTTATGGATCCGCACCACAAAACCCCTTTCCGTCCAGCCGGAATCCGCCACCTTGGTTTCGGTGAGCTGGGTTTCATAAATCGTGCCGGTCACATCCGTGGCCAAAATGGAAACATATGGAAAGTCCGTCAAGAGCTCTTGGATGATTTTTTGAAGATAAGGCTTTTGTTGTAATAGAAAATTCGACATTGCAACCTTCAAGGCTTGATCCTCCTGTTTTTCCGATAGCCCAACCGTTTTCGCTTAATATACCTATAAATTGCTTGTACACAACAATCATGGCCTGGCAAAATACGGGAATGACAGTCTACCCTACTTAAAAGACGACTGTTTTTCGAGCTGCAAATATTTATCTTCCTCTTCTTTTATCTTAAATCGTTCCCGGATAAGTTTTAGCTGGGAACGAATCGTGATTACCTACCGGAGCCCTTGTGTTTAGTCATACGCCGCAGTGAGGAGCGAACGAAGGCAACGCCGCAGATGATGCCTTGATGGTGAATCAGGGTCTACCGGAGCCCTTGTGTGACACGTCGCCGCATTCTAAAATAGAGATCATTCAGCCTTCCCCTTCTCTTGCACCCTTGACCCCTGTCTTTCACACGTTCAAACATTCTCACCTTTGCACGGGCGGACACCGTCCGCCCCTACGTTCGTACGTTCTCACGTTCACACGTTCTCACGTTCACACGTTCACACGGGCGACCGTGAAGGTCGCCCCTACTTCAGGATGGGCTGGCCGGTCGATTCGCGTACGCTGCTCCAGAGCGGGCCGTTGATATCGATTTTCTTGCGGCCCTGCAAGCAGACCGCGTTCGGGATGTTCACGTACACATTGTTCCACAAGCCGATCAGCATGTCGGTCTTGCCGCTCATGCCGGCATGCACCGCCATTTGCGCCAGGAATCCGCAGAAAATGGAATCGGAAGCATTGGCGGTCACGCTGCGGATGATGTAGCTGGGATCGATGTATTTAAGATTGATCTCGATCTTCTTTGACCGGAAATATCCTTCAATCTTTTCTTTCAGGAACAGGCCGATGTCGTGCTTCTTCACATTTCCGGACGCATCTTTTTCTTCAGGCAAATTTTTGAAAAACTTTTGCCCGGCTCCCTCGGCCGCGACCACCACGGCATGACCGCGGGTTTTGATCCGCCCCTCCAATACGGCCAAAAGTCCTTTGGGACCTTCCAAATCGAAATCTTCTTCCGGCACCAGCACGAAATTCACGTCCCTCGAAGCCAAAGCGGCATTGGCGGCAATGAATCCGGAATCCCGGCCCATGAGCTTGACCAGTCCGATGCCGTGCGGTGCGCCTTTGGCTTCCACATGCGCGCACTTGATAACCTTACGCGCTTCTTCCACGGCCGTGTCAAAACCGAAGGTCTTGGACACGAAGAAGATATCGTTGTCAATGGTCTTGGGTATGGCAATGACCGAACACTTGAACCCGCGCTGCAATGCTTCGCGAGCCACGGCCGAGGCGGCTTTCAGGGTTCCGTCGCCGCCGATAAAAAAAACGATGTTCATGTTCAGACGTTCGATCGCATCCACCATTTCGGGAACATCCTGAGAACCGCGCGAGGAGCTCAAAATCGTGCCGCCCACTTCGTGGATCTGCTCGACCGTGGTCGGGTTGAGTTCCAGAAGATCATGCTTAAATGCCGGGATAAAACCCTGAAGCCCGTAACGCACGCCATAGATATTCTTCACCTGATAGGCATAATTCAATTCAAGCACAATGCCGCGGATCACGTCGTTGATGCCCGGGCAAAGCCCTCCGCAGGTGACGATCCCGCATTTGGTTTTGGAAGCATCGAAAAAGATTTTCTTGCGCGGTCCGGCCAGTTCAAAAGAGGAAGGGGCGGTTTTCTTGTCGATGCACTGGTTAAAAACGCCAAGGGATGGATCGATAACCACACGTTCCTTGTCATCCACGAAAATCGTGTTGCTTTGCAAGGGAGATTCGATACCCGCTTTCCCCAAAGATTGCACGCCTGTATCCGGCTGGCCGGTCATGAGATTGGTTTCCACGATTCCTCCTCCTAAATAATTGATAATAAACTGTTTTCTTTATTAAAAAATCGTGTTATATTGATTGCCGTATTTAACTGAGTTTCAATGACAGCAAAATTCATTTGCAAATCTTGCTTAACTGTATCTCATTGATAATTTTAGCACAATTTATAGACAATCATAATGCTTTTTCTTGGCTATATTCGGTTTTAAGAAACAAGATCTACCTGACTTTGCCGATAAAATGAAGCTTAATTATTTGATATCATACCTTTTTATCTCAATTCGTTCTGATTTATAAAAATTACGGTTTCAAACGGAAAGTCCAATTATCTAATGGAGATTTACCATGCCGCGAAAGATTGAAAAAGCCGGGGTCATCGGATCCGGAGTGATGGGCGCTGCTTTGGCAGCGCAGCTCGCTAATGCCGGAATCAAAACCATGTTGCTCGATATTATCCCGCCGAAATTATCCGAAGAAGATCAGAAAAGAGGCCTGACCTTTGAAAGCCCGGCTTTTCGCAATAAACTGGCCGACCGCGGTCTGGGTCTGGCCCTCAAATCAAAGCCCGCCTCTTTTTACGTGCCGGAAAACGCCCAACTCATCACCCTGGGCAATATCGATGATGACCTTCCCAAATTCAAGGAAATGGATTGGATCATTGAAGCGGTTGTGGAAAGGCTGGACATCAAACAAAGCCTTTATGAGAAACTCGAGGCCATCCTCAAGCCCGATACGATCGTCTCTTCCAACACCTCCGGCATTTCCGCCAAAGCATTGGTTGAAAAACGAACTAAAAATTTTCGCGAGCATTTCGCCGTCACCCATTTCTTTAATCCTCCGCGTTACATGAAGCTTCTGGAACTGGTGGCCGGGCCCGATACTTCGGCCGAAGTCATGGAAACCCTGGCCTGGGTCTGCGAGCGCAAACTCGGCAAGGGCGTTGTTTATGCCAAGGACAGTCCCAATTTCATCGCCAACCGCATCGGGATCTTCAGTTTGCTTTACACCGTTCAGACCATGCTGAACCTGGGGTTGAGCATTGAAGCCGTGGACCAGTTGACCGGTCCGATCATCGGCCGGCCCAAGAGTGCTTCTTTTCGCACCGCCGACCTGGTCGGTTTGGACACCCTGGTGCACGTGGCCGACAATGTCTATAACGCCGCCTTGCAGGATGAAATGCGCGCCCTGTTTAAAATTCCCGATTTCATGCAGCAAATGCTGGCCAAAAACATGCTGGGTGAAAAAACCCGGCAGGGTTTTTATAAAAAAAGCGCCGACCCCTCGGGTAAACCGGTCATCCTTTCTTTGGATTATAAAAACCTGGAATACGCGCCTCAGAAAAAAGCCGATTTTGTCTCTTTGGAAATGGCCAAGAACGCCAAGGGGCTGGCCGAAAAACTCAAATCCCTTTATTTCGCCAATGACCTTGCGGGTCAATTCACTTTCCAGACCCTGACCGAAACCCTGATCTATTCCGCCAATCGGGTCAATGAAATCACGGATAATCTGCTCAGCATCGACCAAGCCATGCAATGGGGTTATGCCTGGGAAATGGGCCCGTTTGAAATCTGGGACGCCATCGGTTTGACTGCTTCCCTGGCCAAAATGCGTAAAAGCGGTTATATCATCCCGGCCTGGGTTCAGGCCCTGGTCGACAGCGGCCAAAATTCTTTTTACAAACGCGAACGCAGCACTCTCTCCTACTTTGATTTAGGGACCCGCGATTATGCCCCGGTTCCCATTAAACCCGGAGTTATTTTATTACCGGCGCTCAAAGATCGTCAAAAAAAGGTGGCCGGCAACCAGGGCGCCAGTCTGGTGGACTTGGGCGACGGCGTGGCTTGTTTTGAATTTCATACCAAAATGAATGCCATGGGCGAAGAGATCATCACCATGCTCCTTCAAGCTCTTGAAATCACGGCAAAGAATTTTGAAGGCCTGATCATCGCCAACCACGGCCGGAACTTCTCAGCCGGCGCCAATTTGCCCTTGGTCCTGTTCATGGCTCAGGAAGAAGATTGGGACGAACTGGAATGGGCCATTAAGACCTTCCAGGATGTGTTCATGAAAATGAAATACCTTGCCAAACCGGTGGTGGCGGCTCCGGCCGGCCTGACCCTGGGCGGCGGCTGCGAGATCTGCCTGGCGGCCGATCGCGTGCGCTTTGCCGCGGAAACCTATATGGGCTTGGTGGAAGCCGGCATCGGCGTGGTTCCGGCCGGCGGCGGGACCAAGGAACTGCTCCTGCGCAACACCGAGCATCTTTTTGAAGTCCAGCCGGGCGGGGTCTATCCCAAGCAGATCGAGCTCATGCCCTTTGTCGCCCGCGCCTTTGAAACCATTGCCATGGCCAAAGTCTCCACTTCCGGGCCCGAAGCGATCAAGCTCGGCTATTTGCGTTCTACGGATAAAATGACCGTCAACCGCGATTTCCAGATTGAGGATGCCAAAAAAACCGTGTTGGCCATGAATCTGGAAGGCTATCAACCGCCCCTGCCCCGGGAAGCCATCCGCGTGGCCGGTGAAAACACCCTTGCCATGCTCAAGCTGGCTGCCTGGACCCTGCATGAACAGGGTTTTGCCACCGAGCATGACCTGACCGTGGCTGAAAAAGTCGCTTATATCCTTTGCGGCGGAAAAGTTCAAGCCGACACCCGGGTCACCGAACAGTATCTATTGGACCTGGAACGCGAGGCTTTTCTGAGTTTGTGCGGCACGGCCAAAACCCAGGCCCGTATCGAGCATATGCTGAAAACAGGGAAACCGTTGAGGAACTGAGAAAAAAATTTCACCGCCCGTTGCACTCGAGGCACAGAGGTCGCAGAGTTTAATTTATTTTTTCCCTGTCGGTGAGAGGCCGACAGGGAAAAAAAACTCAGTGATTATAACATGAAGAGATATTTATCCGCGGGGCTGGTTGATTTTTGCTTTTGGCCGCCTCAGCACAACAGTTTTAATGTTCACAAAACTATTCCAAAAGCAAAAAATAAAAACCTTTGCGCCCTTTGCGGTGAATAAAGTTTTGCAGGGGAATGGAACCAGAAAGGATATACCATGAAAGAAGCAGTGATTGTCGCGGCCTGCCGTACCGCGGTCGGTAAAGCACCCAAAGGCATGCTCCGGGACACCCGGCCGGAACAGATGGGCGGAATCGTACTCACGGAACTGCTCAAACGCGCCGGCGGACTGGACCCCCAAATGATCGATGACGTGATCATCGGCTGCACCTTCCCGGAAGCCACTCAAGGCCTTAATCTGGGGCGCGTCTTGGTCATGTCCCTGGGCTGGCCCGACCGGATTCCGGGCATGACCGTCAACCGCTTCTGTTCTTCCGGCCTGCAAGCCATTGCGATCTGCGCGGAAAAAATCATGTGCGGTTTTGCCGAAACGGTTATTGCCGGCGGCATCGAAAACATGAGTCAAATCCCCATGGGTGGGAACATGCTTTACCCCAACCCGGCCCTGGTGGAGCAGCGGCCCGCCGCTTTCAGCGGCATGGGTCTGACCGCCGAAAACGTGGCGGAAAAATATCAAATCAGCCGGGCCGAACAGGACGCCTTCGGCGTTCAAAGCCAGCAAAAAGCTTTTGCAGCCGTCCAAGCCGGCCGGTTCAAGGAGCAGATCGTGCCCATGCCGATAAAAATTCAAAAGCAATTGCCCAACAATCATTTTGATTGGGACGAAACGATCTTTGACACAGATGAAGGCGTGCGTCCCAATACCACCGCCGCAAACCTGGCCGGTTTGCGGCCCGTATTCAAAGCCAACGGCACGGTCACGGCCGGCAATTCCTCGCAGATGAGCGACGGCGCCGCCGGCGTCGTCCTGATGTCGCGCGAAAAAGCCCGCGAACTGGGCCTGCGGCCCTTGGCGGTTTTTCGTTTTCACAGCGTCGAGGGTTGCCCGCCCGAGTACATGGGCGTGGGCCCGGCCGTGGTGGTGCCTAAAATCCTGAAACTCGCCGGCCTGACTCTCGATCAGATCGGTTTGATCGAAATGAATGAAGCCTTTGCCGCCCAGGCCATCTACTGCATGCGCGAATTGAATATGAACCCCGCCGTCACCAATGTGAACGGCGGCGCCATTGCCCTGGGACACCCGCTCGGTTGCACCGGCGCCAAGTTGACCACCCAATTGATTTATGAAATGCAGGCCCGCCAAATCCAATGGGGCCTGGTCACGATGTGCATCGGTTTCGGCATGGGCGCGGCAGCGCTCTTCGAGCGTGAGAACGTGTGAACGTGAGAACGTTTGAACGTGTGAAATAAAAACCGTGTGAACGTGAGAAAGTGTGAAAGTATGAACGAATAAAATAGGACCTCCTTCACACGTTCAAACGTTCTTTTTCCATACATTCTCACGTTCTAACGTTCTCACATTCACACGTTGTCTTGTTAACGCGTTCACGCACCTTGTGTTCACTTAATTTTTTTAAGGAGTACGATTATGTCTCTAAATGAACAAACCCGCGGCGGCGATTTTTTGATCCGGGACATCTCTCCGGCCGACCTGTTCACGCCCGAGGATTTCACCAAAGAACAACGCTTGATCGCCAAATCGGCCGAAGAATTCGGCCAAGGCGAACTCGTGCCTAAAAGAGAAGATCTTAAAAATCTGAATCCCGATCTGCTCAAAACCATTTTAAAAAAGGCCGGCGAACTGGGCTTTATCGGCGCCGATATTCCGGAGATTTACGGCGGGTCCGGTCTGGATAAAGTCAGCGCCAGCCTGATCACGGAATACATTAACCAGGGCATTTGCGGATTCAGCGTGACCTATGCGGTCCAAACCGGCATCGGCAGCCTGCCGATCATCCTCTTCGGCACGCCCGACCAAAAAAAACGCTACTTGCCGAAACTCGCCTCCGCGGAAATGATCGGCGCTTATGCTTTGACCGAGCCGGGACACGGTTCCGATGCTTTACGCGCGGAAACCAAGGCCGTGCTTTCCGCGGACGGCCGACATTATATCCTCAACGGTCAGAAGCAGTTCATCACCAATGCCGGTTTTGCCGATCTTTTCCTGACTTATGCCCAGGTCAACGAAACCCAATTCACCAGTTTTATCGTGGAACGCCAATGGCCGGGCGTTTCCCTGGATGAGGAAGAAAAAAAAATGGGCATGCACGGCACTTCCACCCGCGCCGTTATCTTTCAGGATGTGAAGGTCCCGGTTGCGAATGTGCTGGGCGAAGTGGGCAAGGGCCATATAGTAGCTCTTAATACCCTGAATATCGGCCGCTATAAACTAGGCGCCATTTGTATGGGCGTCAGCAAAATCGCCCTGGCCGATGCGGTCAAATATGCCAAATCCAGAATTCAATTCGGTCAACCCATCTCCAATTTCGGCCTGATCAAACATAAGATAGCCGAGATGATCGTTAAAATTTACGTCAATGAAAGCATGATCTATCGCACGGCCGGTCTGTTGGACAAGGCCTTAGAAGGCATTGATTCCACCAAAGATGAAGCCGGCAACCTGATCGCCGAGGCATTGCGGCGCTATGCCATTGAATGCTCCATTAATAAAGTCTTCGGCTCCGAAACCATGGACTTCGTGATGGATGAATACGTGCAGATTATGGGCGGTTACGGTTATATCGAGGATTACCCGGCTGAAGCCGCTTACCGGGACGCGCGCATCAACCGCATCTGGGAAGGCACCAATGAGATCAACCGCTTGCTCATCGTCGATATGTTGCTCAAAGCTGCGTTAAAAGGGGAATTGCCCCTGTTACATGCCGTCAAAAAAGCCGCCGAAGATCTGCTGGGTCTGATGCCGAAACTGGATGCGGAACAAGGCATCCTGGAAAAAGAGCAAAAAATGATCTCTATGGCCAAAAAGATCGCTTTGCTTTCCGCCGGAGCCGCGACCCAAAAATACCTGCAAAAACTGGGTAATGAGCAGGAATTGGTGGCCTTGATCGCCGATATGGTCATTGAAATCTTTGCCATGGAGAGTGCTCTTTTGAGAACCTTAAAAAAAATCAAAAAAGAAGGTCCTGACGCGGCCCGCATTCAGATCGCGGCCACCCAGGTTTATATCCAGAGCGCCTTTCCCAAGCTCGACCAAATGGCCAAAGAGGTCTTCAGCGCCCTCAGCCGGGGTGAAGAGCTTAAAACCCAGCTCATGGGCCTAAAGAAACTGACCCGCTTTACTCCGGATAATCTGATCAAGCTCAGGCGTGAAATCGCTGAAAGCATCCTGGCGATCGGCAAATATCACTTGACGCGCCTCTGATCTTTTGCTATACTGTTTTGCAAGTAAACATCTTTGCCGCTTCCTTTGATAAAAAGGGTCTGAATCAGGCCCTTTTTATTTTTTTCTGAAGAGCCTGTATCAAGCCAACAGAAATTTAAGACGGAAAATCAGCACGGCAGAGGCGTTTTTATATTATTTTTATGTTTTTTGATCCTATATTTTTTTTGATTCCACGTTTTTCGGGATCAAAAAAAATATAGGATCAAAAAACATCTCAGGAGCATGTTCAATGAAAGATGACATTCAGTCTTTTCGCAATATCGGCATCAGTGCTCATATTGACTCAGGCAAAACCACCCTCACCGAGAGGATTCTTTTTTACACCAAACGTATTTCCACGGTCCATGAGGTCAAAGGCAAGGATGGCGTGGGCGCCACCATGGATTCCATGGAATTGGAGCGTGAACGCGGTATCACGATCTCCTCAGCCGCGACCTATTGCACCTGGAAAGGCCACCGCATCAATATCATCGACACGCCCGGTCACGTGGATTTCACTATTGAAGTGGAGCGGGCCTTGCGCGTGCTGGACGGTTCCATTCTGGTCCTCTGTGCCGTGGGCGGGGTTCAATCCCAATCCATTACCGTTGACCGTCAGATGAACCGCTACAAGGTTCCGCGCATTGCTTTCATCAATAAATGCGACCGTTCCGGCGCCAACCCCTTGCGCGTGGCTGAACAGTTGCGCGAAAAACTAAGCCATAATGCCGTGCTCATACAGCTCCCCATCGGCCTGGAAGGCGACTTTAAAGGGGTGATCGATCTGGTCACCATGAAAGCCGTCTATTTTGAAGGCCGTCTAGGTGAGGAATTGCAAATCCAAGAGATCCCCGCCGATCTCCAGGAGCTGGCCCGGGAAAAAAGAGAAGCATTGCTGGATGCGGCTTCCCTGTTTTCCGATGAATTGACCGAAGCCATTCTGAATGATCAAGTGAAACCCGAATTGATCCAGGATGCGATCCGGCGCGGGACTCTGGCCAGGCAATTGACGCCGGTCATGATGGGTTCGGCTTATAAAAATGTGGGCGTGCAACCTCTGCTGGACGGCGTGGCTGCGTATCTGCCTTCGCCCAAAGAGGTCCAAAACATCGCTCTGGACCTGGACCAGAATCAAAAAGAAGTTGAATTGACCAGCGATTTAAAAGCTCCGTTGGTGGCCCTGGCTTTTAAGCTGGAAGTCACCCCTTACGGCCAATTGACCTATTTGCGCATTTACCAGGGCTCAATTGCCAAGGGTGACGACCTGGTCAACACCCGCAACCGCAAAAAACTAAAAGTCGGCCGGTTGGTGCGCATGCATGCCGATGAAATGGAAGAGATCACCAACGCCGGCGCCGGCGACATTGTGGCCCTTTTCGGCGTGGATTGTTATTCCGGAGATACGTTCACCGACGGCAACACCAATTATGTCATGACCTCGATGTTTGTTCCGGAACCCGTTATCTCCCTGGCCCTAAAACCTAAAGACACTGCCAATAACGACAAAATGTTCAAAGCCATCAACCGCTTTGTCAAAGAAGACCCGACCTTTCGCTCCTATGTGGACCATGAATCGGGCGAGACCATTATCTCCGGTATGGGCGAACTGCATCTGGATATTTATGTAGAACGGATGAAACGCGAATTCGGGGCAGAAGTTTCAACCGGCATTCCTCTGGTTGCCTACCGGGAAGCGATTTCAGCCCGGGCCGAATTCAACTACACTCATAAAAAACAGACCGGCGGTTCCGGCCAATATGGTCGCGTGGCCGGTTTTATGGAACCCTCTGAAAAAGGCGTTTATGAGTTTGAAGACCAAATCCGGGGCGCCGCTATTCCAACCGAATTCATCTCTTCCATAGACAAAGGCTTTGAATCTTGCTTGGCTAAAGGACCTTATATGGGATATCCTGTGATCGGCATGAAAATCGCCATCAATGACGGTCAGGCCCATTCCGTGGATTCATCTGACCGGGCTTTTATGGCCGCAGCCATCGGCGCTTTTAAACAGGCCTATGCCAAGGCCAAACCGCTTATCCTGGAGCCGATCATGAAACTCTCCGTGGAAAGCCCTACGGAATTTCAAGGCAATATCATGGGTTCCATCAATCAACGCCGCGGTCTGATCATGAGCGCCACTGAGGATAAAAACTTCACCACCATTGACGCGGAAGTGCCTTTGGCGGAAATGTTCGGCTATGCCACCATCCTGCGTTCCTTGACTCAAGGCAAGGCCGAGTTTACCATGGAGTTTTCGCGCTATAACAAGGTGCCGGAATCCATTGCCGAAAAGCTGAAAACCGAAAAACAAAAGCAATCTAAATAGAGAAAGGAATCCGCCATGATAAACGATTTTGCTAAAGTCAGTCCGCTTAAAATTCTCGAGGGTTCCAGCCAAAAAAGATTAGGCAAGGGCAACCTGGGGGTCTTGATCGCCCGGGCCGGCGTGGGCAAGACCGCCTGCCTGATTCACATTGCTTTTGATAAAATTTTCCGTCAGGACCGCCTGGTGCATGTCTCTTTGGAAGACGGGCCGGAAAAAGTCTCTTTTTATTATAATGTTATTTTTTCCGATCTGGTCAAGGCCATGAATCTGAAAGAAGAATCCGGTTTGCGTCTTTTGATTGAACGCAACCGCATGATCCTGGCCTATATGCACCAAAGTTTTGAAATCAACCGCCTGCGTTCCAACCTGCAAAACCTGATTGAAAAAGTCGGCTTTGTTCCCGATGCCATGATCGTGGATAGTCTGAATTTTTCCAAAGCCGGCCGGGAAATCTTTGAAAATTTTAAAAAAGTGGCTTTGGATTTTAAAATGGAGATCTGGTTTTCAGCCCTGGCCCATCAACAAATCAGCGCCGCCAATACCCGGGGCATTCCCTACCCCTGCAATCACCTGGACGACCTGTTCGAAATCATCATCCAACTCCAGTCCGATCAATCCGGGGTCTCGCTGAATTTACTGAAAGACCATAATGAAACACCGGCGCCCGATATCAAAGTGCAACTGGACCCCAATACTTTTTTGGCTTTGTTGCACTAGCCTCAAAACCAAATCCGGAAGCAGAATGATTGATCTGCTTCCGGAAATGAGAAACAACTTTTGCTGTCAGCGGCATCATTTGTAATAAGGGCCTAAAATTCCAAGCTCTTCTTCTATAAATATTTCCCCGCAAAAAATCTCGGAGTGTTCATTCTTTCCAAGGATTTAAAATAGAGATACCGGCATTTATAAAATCATCTTCATTGCGCGTCACCAGGTGCAGGTTTCCATGCAGCGCCAGGGCGGCAATGAGGGAATCCATAAGGGCCATTATCCTGCCCTTGAGTTCAAGAGCGGCCATAAGCCGACCCCAAACCAGCATCACATCCATGTTAATCGACAGGATATTTTGAGAAAAGCGTTGCAAAAGTTCGTTTTGCAGCCAAGACTCCAGTTTTTGTTTTCGGCGTGAATCAATAAGTTTGGCAATGCCCTTGGAGATCTCTCCGATTGTGATCACACTCAAAAATAAATTTGCCGGATCTTGTTCATCAACCCATTGTACCACGCGCAGATTTGGGGATTTAACGACAAGTTCTGAAATGAGACAGGTATCGAGTAGATATTTCATAATGAAAGGTCACCCCGTGCCGGACCTTTCTCGCGACTCAAATCAAGGTCAACACCATAAAGAGGCGATTCCCGCAGAAAAAGAGAAAGCGGTTTTTGGGCTGCCAGCATTTTTCGATAGTCATCCGCGGATAAAACAACAGCCACTTCAGCGCCCCGTCGTGTGATGATTTGCGGGCCGTCTGCAAGGGCATTCTCCACTACTTGACTAAATTTGTTTTTTGCGTCTTGAAGCTGCCATACTTGGGACATAATAAACCTCCTGTCTAGTCTGTCTAGATTTTATTCAAAAGCAATAGGTCTGTCAAGATATTAAATATTATATTAGAATTAAAAATATTTAATTAAATTTGCATAAAATTAATTATAAATATCAAAAAATCCTTACGGTTTTTTTCCTTGCCGCCCCGGATTGCTTCGCCTATAATCCGTGCTGCAACTTATTGATTCTATGGAGGATGGTAAATGAAACCGCATCGATCGCTCAAGATAAGCCTATCTTTTTTTTCCATTTTATTGCTTTTTATTTTTGCCCAAACAGGCTTGGCCCAGCAAAAAATATTGCAGCTTGGCTTGGAAGACCAGCCCAAAATTCTGGACCCGCGCTATGCCACGGACGCCGCCGGCATGCGTATCTCCCAGCATCTGCTCTTCTCCACCTTGGTTCAATTGGGCTACGATCTCCAGATCGTGCCGGATCTGGCCGAGCGCTGGGAAATCAAAGAAGACAAAATCTATCGTTTTTATCTGAAAAAAGGGATCAAGTTCCAGGACGGCCAACCCCTCACGGCCGAAGATGTGAAATTCACCTTCGAACATCTGCGGGACCCTGAATCGAAATCTCCCTTTGTCGGCACGTATAAAGGCATTGAAAGCATCACCGTCAAAAGCCCGCTGATCGTCGAATTCAAACTGGCCCAGCCCGATGCCTCTTTTTTAACCAAAGCGATCATGGCCATCCTGCCCAAGCACATTCTGACCGGTGCAGCCAAAGAGGAATTTCCCACCCGCTTGACCGGCAGCGGCCCGTTTCGATTTGTCTCGCAAACACCCAATGAAATTATCCTTGAAAAGAACAACTCCTACTTCAAAGGCGCGCCCAAACTCGACCAGATTGTTTTCAAAATCGTCAAAGACAACAATACCCGCTTTCTTAAAATGCAAAAAGGGGAACTGGATCTCTCCATTAACGCGATCCAACTCGATAAGGTCGATGACTTTAAAAAGCCGCCGCTGAGCGAAATGTATAACGTCATTGAAAACCCCGGAATCGGCTACAATTATGTCTC
>Ga0105099_10000813_pt1 | contig 20713 bp, 15 predicted proteins | sample PPLLak3cmMay2015_2_FD_79138 | JGI IMG/M metagenome (GOLD analysis project Ga0105099, IMG submission 79138) | Freshwater sediment microbial communities from Prairie Pothole Lake near Jamestown, North Dakota, USA - PPLs Lake P8 Core (1) Depth... | ecosystem: Environmental > Aquatic > Freshwater >... | reverse complement strand
GTATGGACTCTCTCCGATTTGACAGAATAGTCCTGGAGCAGTTCATCCTTCAGCTTCAGCTTTTCGCGATCGCTCTTTCCTGATTTCTCAAGCTCGGCTATTTTTGATCCGACATCGGGAAGTATAAAGAAACTCGCATCTTCGACTGAGGTTGAGATAAGATCCAGTCCCTTTTCGGTGAGTTCAATGGAGTTGAGTTTTTCGTCAATCACAAAATAGAGCTCATCGGTAATCTTGGGCATTTCCTTACTGTTGTTCTGCATATAAAGGTTCTCGGTCTTCTGCAGAAGTGTTCTGTTGCCCTCTTCGCTCAGGAACTTTATAAGGGCATTATTTTTCGGCAGGCCTTTGAATGCGCGAAGGAGCAGTTTCCCTCCCTCTTCTGCATTGCCCTCGGTAATAAGTTTTTTTGCATCTGCAAGTATCTGTGTGACAAGCCTCTTCTGAGCCGAGACGAGTTTATCAACCTTTGGCTTGAGCTCATCAAACTGCTGAATATCGCTCCTGGCTGTGGGACCGGAGATGATAAGAGGCGTCCTCGCATCATCAATCAGCACAGAGTCGACCTCATCAACGATCGCATAATGATGTTTGCGTTGAACAAGATCTTCAGGATTGATAGCCATGTTGTCCCTCAGGTAGTCAAATCCGAATTCGTTGTTAGTGCCGAAGGTAATGTCGGCATTGTATGCTTTTCTCCTGTCGGCCGAATTGGGCTGGTGTTTATCGATACAATCTACCTTAAGCCCGTGGAACTCATACATGGGACCCATCCATTCAGAGTCGCGCTTTGAGAGGTAGTCATTGACAGTAACTATATGGACCCCCCTTCCGGCAAGTGCATTCAGAAAAACAGGCAGTGTTGCAACTACTGTCTTGCCTTCTCCTGTAGCCATCTCCGCGATTTTGCCTTTATGAAGTGCCACGCCACCTATAAGCTGGACATCATAATGGACCATATCCCAGGTGATCTCGTTGCCTCCTGCAATCCATCGGTTTTTCCAGAAAGCCTTGTCTCCCTTAATTGTAATACTCTCCCTTGTAGCTGCCAGATCCCTGTCATACTGCCTTGCGGCAACCTCGAGTTCGCTGTTCTCCTTGAACCTCCTTGCTGTCTCTTTCATTATCGCAAACGCAGGCGGAACGCACTGATCAAGTATCTCTTCAAGCTTATCAACAATGCGTTTTTCAATTTTATCTATCTGGTTGTATATCTCTTCTTTCTGATAAACATCTTCCTCCGCTTCGGCCTTTATCTTAAGTTCTCTGATCTCTTTCTCGTCTCCTTCAATATATTCAAGTATCACTTTCTTTAATTCAAGAGTCTTATCCCTGAGCTGGTCGTTTGAGAGTTCACCCAGCTTTGCGTATTCTTCACGGATTTTTTCAACATAAGGGCTTATCTCCTTGATGTCACGCTCATACTTATTTCCCAGAAACAAGCCGAGGACTTTTGTTATAATGCTCATATTTGCCTTTTCTTATTTTCTTATCAGAATATACTTCATTGTTTTTCTGACAGGTGTATTTTCCAGAACAATAAAATAAAGTCCTGAGGGCTGATCAGCAATATCTATCACTATTTCTTCGCTGGTTTCACCAACACCTGATCTGATCAGTGCACCGGTGGAATTATATACCTGGTAGCTGATTTGTTTCCCGGCGAATGCAGGGTCAAGGATCCTGATTATTCCATTGCCCGGATTTGGGTAAACTACCGCTGATTCAGCAGGTGTGTTGTCAACGTTATCGATCAGAGGTCCGATATGTAAATTCTCTATTGCCCACCCCCACCCATGCGCATACGGATCGGAATAGAGCCTGAATCGTATCATCATGGTATCGCCGCCTGAGATATATGAGGAAATATCAGGGAATATATAGCGTTTCTGAAGCATGGATTCACGGCCTGCATAACTTGAGTTGCCGTTAACTATTGCACTGTTGTATGCTGTTTCCCATGATTTTACAAACCTGCAATCATAACCGTCAACAATGGGGAACCATGTTTTTCCATAGTTTTTGGATCCCTCAATAATCACATAATCATAGAAATCATCTTCGCCATAGCGGGAGCCCTCTTCACCCGGCTCAATGAGTGCTACTTCGTTATATGTTATTATCATGCCGTTGGCATCATACCTGACCGGATGGCGGAGCAATGCAGTAAACTCAAACTTTCCGCCGTCGGTATCAGGGCTCTGATACGGATGATCAGAATGCAGCCCGAAGTTGGAGAAATTGTCCGGTTTGGCTATGCTGAAGCCGATGCTGAAGAAATCGCCTGACGCATTTGAAAAATCAGTAGAATAGCCTGTTACTACTGAACTGATATCCTCTATCCTGATTGAGTAGTATCCCTCTTCTGGTAGTGTGGCTATGTTTGGTACTGAAGCCTTGTCCTTAGCGATGATCCGGTACAGAATAGAATCCCCTCCCTCAAGTGAGAGAGGTATTGCATTTATCCAGGCAGTAAAACTGAGGTTTTCCCCTGCTTTCATTCCTGCTGTCATTGTGGCACCTTCATTAACCTTATATTCAATGTAAACAGTGTCGACGCCGATATTGTCAGCTGCAAGAGCCTTAAATTTCATGGTGTCGATCCTTTCGAGATAATACTCTACAGGTGTATGCATCATTACCGGTCTTAACGTATCCATGCCAATCCGCACACTATACCTGAACTCATCAATATATGAAGGGGACCTGTATGTCCTTGAAAAGATGTCATTTACATAGAAATAGTATTCAAGCCTTGCATCGAAAAACGGAATTGAGATGGTTGCTGCAAAAGTATCATCTGACAGCGGAGAGCTCATAAAGAGAGTATCAACTGTGGCAAATTCATCAAATGACCATACGATGCCGACTTTATTCCTGTCATATGTCGTGTCTGAGATGATGGTCGCACTCAGCTGTATCTGGGTAAGATGTTCCTCCGTGTCAGGCGGGTTTTCATGTACAAAGCGGGTATTGATCCAGCCAAGGTCATTGAGCATTGCCATTGTAAGTTTCCCGGGATTATGTATTGCCTCTCCCTTATCTATGAAAGGTGTCATTAATCCATCCGGATCAGGAGTATCTTCATCCAGATGTGAAATACTTGATCCGGGATCATAGGTGGAGGGAGCATAAATTTTTATTCTTGTTCCGGCATTGGCACTTCTGATCAGCGGCCCGTTAAAATAAATTTGTCCGCTTGTCAGTTCGTTTTTCAGCTCAACCGACGGATTATCAAATTTAAGTGTGTCAATCAACCTGTTTCCCGAGTTATTTTCAAGGAACGTGTCATAAATAACCGGTAATGAAGCAGCTCCCCATGATCCGGTTGAAGCATCGGCTGACATTGTATCAAAGAAACCCAGTCCGTGAATGAGTTCGTGAATAACTACGGTAACCATGTCATATTGATATGTTGGTGTATTACCGTCAGTACCAAGATACCAGTTCACATCAGTGTTTATGTTCATAACGATATCAGCAGACTGATTATCATTGAGGCTGGCGCCATAAATTTTTTCAGCCAGTGCAACCGGGTACCATGAGTTCGGGTCAAGTGCATCAATTGCCCATCCGCCGGCAAGAGCGCTGGCACCTGAATTGGCAAGAACACCTGATTCCAGGCTTCCTGACGATACTATTACATTTATCGCCACATCCGATGGCAGGAGGGACTTAAGAATGGAGACCGCAAAGTCAAATGCAGTCGCGATATTCGCCGGTGTATTGGAATAAAACACATTAATCGTGGCTCCCGACCCGGTTCCCTCTTTGCGGAAAAATTGTTCAGGAGGCGGGATATAGATCTTTTTGACCTTGCTTCCGGCATAGCATACCCCCGTAATTGTTGTGTTGCTGACGATCTCCTGGGATTTCAACAGCGGAACCGTAAATAAAACTATCAGAGTAGAGGTAAGAATCGTCCTTTTCATTCAGTGGCAGCTGGTTTTTCAGAACCTCTCAGTGACATGATATCCCTGTCGAACTGGTACATATTGTTTTTGCCGAGGAGCTTGAGCTTATCGAGTATCGCCATCACATTTGCCTCTTCTTCAACCTGTTCATTCACAAACCACTGAACAAAGTTATGTGTATTGAAGTCTTTTTCTGTCAGGGTCAGGGCAACAATGTCGTTGATGCTTGCGGTAATGAATTCCTCATGCTTCAGTACATCGCGGAACATCTCCTCAACTCCTTTATAGTCGGTCGGGGGCTTCCTGAATAAGGGGACAACGACCTTTCCACCTCTTTCGTTGATATATTTTATAAACTTAAGCATGTGCATTCTCTCCTCTTCTGCCTGGGCATAAAGCCATTCGGAGATTCCGCTGTAGCCTGAATTTTCAGCCCATGCTGCCATGGCAAGGTAAAGGTTTGATGAATAACCTTCTCTTTCAACCTGTCTGTTGCAGATATCTTCTACTTTCTTCTTTAACATATTATTGGTTTTTATTGGTTAGACTTAAAACAATCCGGTTATGAATCTTGTTCAACTTCCAGAAGCTCCTCAATCTTCCTTATCATCTCGTTCACCGAGAAAGGTTTTGAGTATACAGCATCGGCGCCAAGTGCTTTTGCCAGGTTCAGGTAACTGGCAGGTCCTGCCTTCCCTCCGCCTGAAATTGCTATTATCTTCAGGGAGGGTTTTACCTCACGGAGTTTCATGATTACCTTGAGCCCGTCTTCTTCAGGCATGATCAGGTCGGTTATTACAAGGTCAGTTACAGCGGGCTTAAAATGAATTATTGCGTCCTTTCCGTTCTCTGCTTCAAGAACAGTGTATTTTTTCCTTATCAGCGAGACTTTCAGCATCTCTCTGAGATCATTTTCATCCTCAACTATCAAAATACCGGGCATATTCATATATTTAAATTGACACCTGGATCGCATTTATTATTTCCCTCAGGGAAACAGGCTTGATCAGGTGCTGTTTTACAATCCCCGAATTTACTAATTTTTCTTCCTCCTGAGTCTGATTTGATTCAGAGATCAGAATACAGGGTATTTTAATCTCATGATCTGCATAAAGATCAATAAGGTCATCTGTCCTGATCTGTTCTGCTTCAATCATATATATGATAAGGTCGGGTTGTCTGTTCTGATCTGATATCACCTTTTTGAGATGATCAGGGCCGGTAGTAAACGTCATTTCGTAGCCTGCACTCTGAAGCGCCAGTGAAAGAATGCGTGATTCATGCCTGTTGCCTGCTATGAAGAGGATTTTCCTTCTTCCGGATGCTACCCTGGAGGTTTCGAATTCTTTAGAAACCGGAAGGTAAACGTAGAATACAGATCCTTCGTTGACCTTGCTGGATACCATTATTTCACCTCCCATTTCGGTTACTATCCCGTGCACGACCGACAGGCCCAGTCCTGAGACTTTTCCCACTTCACGGGTTGTAAAAAAGGGCTCAAAGATTCTTCTCATCAACGAAGGATCCATGCCTTTCCCCATATCCTTTACAGTGACCAGTGCATATTCATCCGCGACAATATCCTTGTTAAGCTCTTTCTGTACATTCTTGCCCTTTACCAGGACAAGCGAAACCGATATTGTCCCTGGACGCTCCTCCATTGCCTGCATTGCATTTGTCATAAGGTTCAGGAAGACTCTGAAAAGCTGTGTTGGATCGGCAAATACAGGCGCATCCTTTATGCTTATCCTGCTGCTTATCTTTAAGTGTGACGGAACTGCGGACCTCACAAAACCAATTGTCTCCTTCAGAACATCACAAACGTTCACAGTCACTTTCTCCTGCTCCACCTGCCGGCTGAAGGTAAGCATCTGGTTTGTAAGCGAGCGTGCTTTTGAGACGGCAGCCATAATTTTAGCCACATTCTCTGAAGAGGATGAAGACCTCGGGAGGTCATTCTGCAGCAGCTCAGAGTAACCTGAAATTGTCGCAAGTATATTATTGAAATCATGAGCTATACCACCTGCCAGAGCACCTATCGTTTCAAGTTTCTGAGCCTGCAGCAGCCTGTTTTCAAGCATCAGCTCGCGCGACGAATCTTCAAACGAAAAATCGATGAACAAGGGATTTCCCGATTCATCCAGAGTCATGAATCCACTTATCCTGCAGAAGATATCATTTCCCTTGCAGGTCTTCAGGGGTACCCTGCCGAAAGATTTCGGCCTGTTGTCCGAAAGGTATTCAAGATGAAGGTCAAAAAGACTATTTTCTGCATACAGGGTCCGCAGGTTCATTTTATGTACAGACTTCTCGTCTTCACAGTCCATTATCAGGAGGAATGACCTGTTGGCATGAATCATCATCCCCTGAGGGCTGCACCTGAGGAACCCGATAGGCAGGTTTGTCTCTAGTCTCCTGAATTCCTCCTCCTTATCAGAGGCAAATTTTTGAGTCAGTTTGAGATCAGTGATATCGAAAGTCTCAGCAAGAAGATGCGTAATTTCACCAGATTCAGCCGGAAACGGCCTGAATATAACCTCAAAGTATCTTTTCCCGGCCTGCGGAATGTTGAAGGAAGCCTCATACCTGACCGTGGAGCCGGTAAAACATTTGTCTATGTTGGGTTTAATCCTTGAATTGAAAGTATCATTACCCCAGACATCACTTAAAGATTTGCCTATTATGGAATTCTCCACTCCTTTCTGGGCTTCACAGAAAGCCGAATTGACCTTCTCATAAACATAATCTCTGTTTATGACGCTGATCATCGACCTGGAATTATTTACGATATGATCTGAAAAGTATTTCTCCCTGGCGAGATACCTGGTGTAATTTTCATTACCCGAATTGTCACCGTAGTTTTTCACTTGGAACAATAAATTGATAATCAGATTTTAAAATCAATTAAAATCCAGGTTGAATGTTTTCTTAAAATCTTTCAGTACAGGATACTTTGCCTGAAGGTAGTTATATTTTTGTTCATCTGTATAAAGCAGGTCGTTCGTTTCAGCAAGGTCGATCGTTGTCTCAATTTCCAACTCCTGAAGGGTGAATTTATTTTCCAGGAAACTGATGAGTTTCGGCTTGTAATTCTGAACGAAAAGATCCTTCTGTGCTGCATTGCTCAAATGGATACGTATTGTATGTTCGTCCTCCAGTTCCGGCTTAAGCGACTTGAACATACTTACTATTCTGGTACCCTCGCCCTTAAAACTATCGACGAATTCCTGCCATGCTTCAGCAAAACTGGTTCCGGTAAATTCTGCTTTCCCGGCGGGGGTAGTCCGGGGTACCGGATCATGGGAGCCAGCAGTATTTTTAACGGCTTCCGCTCCGTTTTCAGTGATCACATCCTTAATAGAGACTGTGCGCGGTGATTTTTCAACAACCGGGATATGCCTGGACGGTGCAGGTTCTTCTGCTTTTCTTATAATCCCGGATTTTGAAGGAAGAGGGACAGGCTCATTCAGCTGCTTCCCTTCAGGCTTTTTTTTTTCAACCGGCTCCTCCTGGTCCACAAGGATACGACACAGCCTGATCAGTGCAAGCTCAACATGAAGCCTCTGGTTCTTGCTGCTCTTATATGAAATGTCGCACGAGCTTCCGATATCGAGAGCTTTGTAAAGGAACCCGACTGGGCATCCGGCTGTCTGCCGGACATACCTTTGTTTCACAGCAGGAGTTGCCTCGAGCAGCCCGACAGTTGATTCATCCTTGCTGACCAGGAGGTCGCGAAAGTGGCTGTTCAGGCCTGACACGAAGTTATGCCCGTCAAACCCCTTTTCCAGAATCTCGTTGAAGGTCATCAGTATTAAGGATATGTCCCCCTTAAGTGCTGCGTCAACACTTTTAAAATAATACTCATAATCGAGAACGTTCAGGTTTTCAATGACATCCCTGTAAGTGATATTTTTCCCGCACAGACTCACGATCTGGTCAAAGATAGAAAGGGCATCCCTTAATGCGCCGTCAGCCTTCTGGGCTATCACATGAAGCGCTTCCTCCCCGGCAGTAACTGATTCATTTTTAGCCACAAACTGAATCCTGCCGACAATATCCTCGATCCTGATCCTGTTAAAATCAAAGATCTGGCACCTGGAGAGAATGGTCGGTATTATCTTATGCTTTTCGGTAGTAGCCAGGATGAAGATGGCATGCGGCGGCGGTTCTTCGAGTGTTTTAAGGAAAGCATTGAAAGCCGATGAGGAGAGCATGTGCACCTCATCTATTATATAAATGCTGTACCTGCCGATCTGAGGAGGTATCCTTACCTGGTCGTTCAGGCTCCGGATATCTTCAACCTTGTTGTTTGACGCAGCATCAAGCTCATGGATATTGAACGATCTAAGGGTATTGAACGACAGGCATGATTCGCATTTATCACATGCTTCCGCGTTATCCTTCAGGTTAATGCAGTTGATCGTCTTGGCAAAGATCCTTGCACAGGTTGTTTTTCCGACACCCCTTGGTCCGCAGAACAGGTACGCCTGGCTGAGATGCTTGTTCATGATTGCGCTCTTCAGCGTATTGGTAATGGTGTCCTGCCCTACAACCATATCAAATGTCGCAGGACGGTATTTCCGGGCTGAAACGATGAAGTTCTCCATAAATGTATTAATCCGGGATTCCTTAATTATCGTCATGCAAATATAGTCAAAAAGCCTTTGCGTGTAATGTATGTTGATAATTATAGCCGGGGTATTGGTGTCGGCTTAATGCCCACTGATAAGGCTTTAAATTGAATAATTTTCCCTTCATTAATTTTTGTTTAAACGAAAATAATTGTACTTTTGCGAGCCAAAATATTTATAACCATTAATAAACAATTGATCTATGTCTAATCACTACGAAACCGTTTTCATAGCAACTCCCGTTTTATCTGAGCATCAGATGAAGGAAGCGGTACAAAAGTTCAAGAAGGTCATCACCGATCACAAGGGTGATATCGTTCATGAAGAAAACTGGGGCCTGAAAAAGCTGGCCTATCCTATTCAGAAAAAGTCGACAGGCTTTTATTATCTTATTGAGTTCAAGGGCGCCGGCAGCCTCATTGAGAAGCTTGAAGTCCAGTATCGCCGCGACGAAAGGATAATAAGGTTCCTGACATTCAGAATGGAAAAGTTTGCTGTCGAATATGCAGAGAAGAAGAGAAAACAGAAAGAATCAGAAAGAAGCAAGGAGGAATAAGAAATGGCACAGAACGAAAGTGAAATCAGATATTTGACTCCCCCAACAGTAGAAGTCAAGAAAAAGAAATACTGCCGCTTTAAGAAGAACAGGATCCGTTATATTGATTACAAAGATCCGGAGTTCCTGAAGAAATTTCTGAATGACCAGGGAAAGATACTTCCCCGAAGAATAACCGGCACATCGCTAAAATATCAGAGGAAAGTGGCAAAGGCTGTAAAAAGAGCCCGTCATATTGCACTTCTTCCTTATGTTACTGATCTTTTAAAATAAGGAGGAGAGAAAATGGAAATCATATTATTACAGGATGTCAACAAGCTTGGACAGAAGGATGACCTTGTAAAGGTTAAAGCAGGCTATGGCAGGAATTTCCTTATACCGAGAGGCTACGCAGTCGCAGCAACGCCTTCAGCAAAGAAGATGCACACGGAGAACCTCAGGCAAAGAGCGCATAAAGAAGAGAAGATCAAGGCTGAAGCTCAGGAGCTGGCCGGCAGGATGGCTGACCTGAAACTTGTCGTCGGAGCCAAAACAAGCACTTCCGGCAAGATATTCGGCTCAGTAAACACGATACAGATCGCAGAAGCACTGAAGGAAAAAGGATTTGACATCGACAGGAAAAGCATTTCGCTGCCTGAGGACCAGATCAAGGAGGTCGGAAAATACAAGGCTTCTGTCAAGCTTCACAGGGAAGTGAAAGTGCAGGTCGAATTCGAAATTGTTGCTGAATAAGATATTTAATCAGATATGACAGGGACATGCCGTGGCATGTCCTTTATTTTTTAATAGTTATCATGATAATCATGGCGCCTTTCGTACTTAAGGTCTGCCAGCACCGAAGCTTTCACCCTTATAGAGAAGGTCCACATTTTTATATAGCCGGTCGGGAGCCAGCTGAAGGCCATATCCCAGCAATGCAGGTCCCTGGTCACCGCAATTTGTGAAACCGTGATCTCCCTTCCGGTAAAATCATATCCGGAGCTGTAGGTGATATTCATTTTCTTTGTGAGTTTGACAGTCCCATTGATCATTACGGTCTGCGTGGTTGATGGTTTTAACGCCATCTTATTGTACGTCAGATGATAACTAACATTCATGGTCCAGGGCACATCAAAATCCGGGTATCCCCATGCATCAAACCCGGGAAGCGGCTGATCAGCCGCACTACCTGAAAGACCTGTCTGTCCTGTCTGCTGCGAACCAACGGAGGGGCGTGCCGAAGGAGCCTGGGAGCTCTTCCTGCTATCCTTTCCCCTGAGCAGGTCGCTCAGGCTGAAATCGAGGCTCACCTGGAACGTGTTAAGGCGAAGCAGCTTGCGCGTCTGAGTAAAATAGAAAGTATTTATCTCTGAACCCTTGCTGTTCTGTCCGTACATCGAAAAAGTGCTGTTGAGGGATATTCCTATCTTTTCGAAAAGGGTGGTACGCATCACCATCGAAACAGGCGACCACTTCAATGAGTCCTTAAAAATATTGTAAGAAGTCGATATATTGAAATTATCGATCAATCGCACATTTCTGGCTTTCCCGGTCGTATCTCCTCTTTCAAAGACCTTGGCTTCGAGGATGTTGGTCAGGTTGAATGATACACTTCCGTTCCTGGTCGAAAGCGAAGGAGTTCCGTAAATACCGCCATCAAAGACCGAATATGTTTTACTGGCGGTGCTGTCAGCATTCGTCTGTACCGTCTGATACATTCTGGAACTAAGTCCCTCAAAAGCAGGGATAAAACTGAAGCTTACCGATGGTTTCATGACATGCCTGATGGCGTCGATCCTCGAATCAGGATTGGTCATATCAAATATCCCGAATATCTGGGGGCTGTATCCTGCACTCACTGAAGGGTTCATTGCATGACCATAGAACATTCCGCTGAGAGTATCAATGACGACCTTTGCCTGGTCAGGATCCCACCTCTGAACAAATTTCCGGGTGTACATTACGCCCTTGTACGATACCTGGGGAGAGATATAAAAGTTCTTGAAGGGCCTGACTGCAAGGCTTAACGGGGCTTCATGGGTAAATCCGTTTTTCATGTTGTTCCAGACCTGACTTGTAAAAAGGGCGCTGTCAGTAGTATTGATCTGATTATCGAGTGATGCCGAGTACTGGAACTGCAGCTCCTGCCACCATTTTCCGGTTCCTCCTCCCTTGCCCTTCAGAGGGTATATTCTTGCGGCATTAAAGCTTACCTTCGGAAGGTTGAGAGCAACGGTATTGTTCTTAACGTTCTGGCTGTGGTTCATGCTGGCCGACAGGTTGAACGGCGTTCCTGTCCATGTTTTAGAATAGCTTATGCTTGACTGCCTCTGAGTAGTGACATGGTCGTTCAGGTTATAGCTGTTGTTCCTGTCAAATCCGCTTGAACTCATATTTACGCTTGCGGAAAAGCGTGACCCCGGTCTTGCCTTCGGGTTCTGGCTGAAAGTCCAGCCCACGCTGTAGTTTTTGGCTTCAGTGAAATCGGGCAGTCCTTTATGGCCCGATACGTTCCTGGCATAGCTGAATGAGAAATTGCCGCTGTATTTGTACAGTTTGTTATAGCTCGACTGGGCATTGAGAAGCCAGGAACCGTTGGTAAATATATTCCCCCTCATTGTCATGTCAACATAATCGTTGATGGCAAAATAATATCCGCCCTCGGTCAGGGCATATCCCCTGCCAGCTTCATAATGCGGCTTAGGTATCAGTATGCCTGACACTGCCGGCTTGGTCTGGATCGGAAAGTACCCGAACGGCAGGTAAATGGGAAGGGGCACTCCTTCGAGAACAAGATTTCCCGGGCCGGAGATAATCTTCTCATTGGGATAGACCTTAGCTTTCTTAAGTGCAATATAAAAATGAGGGGTGTCCGCATCACATGTTGAATAAGTACTATTGAAAATATTTGAAGTCCCGTCTTCGAGGAGCTTGGTCACTTCGCTGTGCAGCAGCCCTTCCTGCTGCTGCGTTATTATGTTTTTAACTATCGCTTTGCCGGTTTTGAAATTATACCTGAGCGTGTCTGATTCAAACTCCTCCGATCCCGATTTAAAACGGGGCTTGCCGGTAATATTCCCGGAAGAATCCCTGATGCCCATAGCGTAGATCTCATTGGTCAACATATTGAATATTATTGAATCGGCCTGAATATTTATATCATCATAATTGATTTCTGCAGTATTAACAAGGGTAACTTTTTTATTAACAAGATCGTTTTTCTTTGAACCGGCTGCCTTGTATGTAACCTGCTTGTCAATTGCATCAGGAGATATCCTTAGCAGATAAATAGTATCTGTCACAACGGAATCTCTTTGCTGTGGAAATGCAGAGGGTGTTAAAACATCTTCCTGTGAGAATACAAAAAGCGACCTGGCCATCACGAGGAACACTACAAGCAACCGTTTTTCGTTAAAGAAATACAACTTAAATACTATTTTTGTATAGTTTTTGTGTGACTCCGGATGTCAGCGGCAAAACTATTAAAAAAACACGAACCAAACATGGGCACAGCTATTAAAAACGGAAAACAGAACCTCATCAATATATGCTGTGCACTTGCGTTGTTATCAACCTTTCCTGGTCCCACTGCAATTTATGCCGCAAATTCCGGTCCAAAAACCGATGGAAAATGGATAATAGTAATTGACCCCGGTCATGGTGGAAGGGATCCAGGGGCCCTGGGATCAGTCAGCAAGGAAAAAAACATCAATCTTGCTATTGCCCTGAAAACAGGAAATTACTTAAAAGAAAATCTTAAGGACGTAACTGTGATCTACACGCGTGATGATGATTCGACAGTTGACCTGATTGAGCGTCCGCAGATAGCAAACAGGAACAATGCTGACCTTTTCATCTCGATCCACTCGAACTGGGCAAAGTCGAAAAGTGTGGCAGGAGCCGAGACATTCGTTATGGGACACACCAAGGACGAAGCGAACCTGGAGGTGGCAATGAAGGAGAACGAGGTTATACTTCTTGAAGAGGACTATTCAACGAAATATGCAGGATTTGATCCTAAATCGCCTGAATCATATATCATGTTCACACTGATGCAGAACGTTTTCCTCGAACAGAGCACCGAACTTGCGGCAAAGATACAGCACCAGTTTAATACAAGGGTGGAACGAAGGGATCGCGGAGTCAAGCAGGCAGGATTCTGGGTTTTGTACAATACAACCATGCCGGCTGTCCTGATTGAAACCGGCTTCATCACAAATGCCGAGGAGGAGAGATACCTTAATTCCGGAAAAGGCCAGGATTACATTGCGTCCGCAATCTTCAGGGCCTGCAGGGATTATATGAATGAAATAGACATCAAGAGCGGGATATCGACCGTGAGGGAGAGTGAACAGGCCGCATCAAAACCGCCGGAAGCATTGACTTCACCAGACCAGCCTCTCTTCATGGTTCAGGTGGCAACTGCATCGGCAAGGAAGGAGATCAAACCTGAAAACTTCAGGGGAATCAGGGATATCGTTGAGCTGGAAGCGCAGGACAGGTTCAAATATGCAACAGGCTCATTCCAGGAATACTCCGACGCAGTCAAATACCGCAAGAAGATTGAGTCAATGTATCCCGATGCATTCGTGATCGCGGTAAAAGACAACAAAATATTACCTTTACAGCAGGTACTGGAACAAAAAAGAAAGAAACAAAACTGAATTGAATAATGAAGATCTCTCATGAAGTCAAGGTTGGTGCCGTGGCATTGCTGACAATAGTTGTATTCATCTGGGTATACAATTTCCTCAAGGGAAAGGACATTTTCAAAAGCACTGCATATTATTATTCCGTATTTGACCAGATAGGCGGACTGTCGGAATCGAGCCCCGTTGAGATCAACGGTTACAGGGTAGGAGTTGTTCAGACAATTGACCTGCTCAACGAGACAAGCGGGAAACTGCTTGTGACCTTTTCGGTAAGCAAGGATTTCAGGCTTCCGGTAAACACCATGGCAGAAATCGTACCGGTATCTATCATTGCAGGAATGAAAGTACAGCTCATTTTAGGTGGCGGACCGGGATTTTATGAATACAATGAGACCATTCACGGCAAGCTCACGGCATCAATCCTGACTACAATAGAATCGGAGTTTGGTCCAATAAAACAAAGGATCTCCAACCTGCTTGACATCATCGATTCAGTCATAGTATCGGTTGACGACGTCATGAATCCTGAATTCAGGGCCAACCTTAACGAAACCGTTGCTAACCTGAGCAGCACAACAGGGACCATTGATAATATCCTTGGCGCTGAGGAGAAAGAACTTAAAGCAGCCCTCGATAATATTTCGAAGTTCTCCCGGATGCTTTCCGACAATTCACCGAAGCTCGACAATACCATCAGCAACCTTGAATCGTTTACAGATACCCTGGCAGCAGCCGATCTGTATGGCTCAGTTAAGAATTTAAAGGAGAGCCTCGAAGGTACTTCCCTCCTTCTCGAAAACCTCAACCAGGGAAAAGGCAGCGCCGGACAGATGCTGACTGATGACTCCCTTTACATTAATTTATCATCGAGCCTTGAGAGCCTTAATCTGCTCCTGCAGGATCTCAAAGAGAATCCAAAACGGTATGTTCACTTTTCCGTGTTCGGGAAAAAATAATTTTCCCGTATTAGTTCTTTATTAATAAAAATCAGTGTATCTTGATCTTGAAAAAGAAAGAAAAACCAGCTTCAGGATTATCCTTCTTTTAAATCCTCTGTTTTAAAATTTGAAAAAGGTCGCATAACGAATTGTAATACACCAACAAACTGAAAACAGTATTTATATATTATTGGTAATCAGACATATACATAATCATTTAATTATTCTCTCTATAAATTGCTGACATTTAAAAACATAGAATTATTTTGAAATAATCAAGTGAAAAAATTTTTTTTATAAGATATTTTTTTACAAATATTGCTATCTGAAATTGCTTGAACCGACCCTGAAATTTTAACCGCCTTTCTTAAATGAACAAAACACATCATGACATATGGAATAACTGTCTGCAAATCATAAGAGACATAATTCCATCTGTCAGCTTTAAAACCTGGTTTGAACCCATCATCCCGTTGAAACTGGAAAACAATGTACTGACAATTCAGGTGCCGAGCCCGTTTTTTTACGAGTACCTCGAGGAGCAGTATATTGACATTCTCAGGAAGACGCTCAGGAGAGAGATCGGATCAGATGCGAAGCTCGAATATAACGTCGTGATGGAAAATGCAATATATTCTGATGGTAAACCCTATACTGTCAGATACCCTTCAAGAAACAAGACAGACCTGCATAACAAACCTGTACAGGTGCCTTTTGATGTCACCCAGCCTTCCATAAAAAATCCCTTCGTAATACCAGGCATTAAAAAAGTACACTTTGATCCCAAGCTGAATCCCGACTATAATTTCAACAACTTCGTGGAGGGTGAATGCAACCGGCTTGCAAGATCAGCAGGAATAGCTGTCGGGAATAACCCCGGAGGAACAGCTTTCAATCCATTGATGATATATGGAGATTCAGGTCTTGGCAAAACACATCTTGCCCAGGCTATAGGGATCCTTGTTAAGGAAATGCACCCTGACAGAACCGTGCTTTACGTAAATGCAAATAAATTTCAGACACAGTTTGTAGAATCGGTAAGAAACAACAACAAGAACGATTTCCTCCATTTTTACCAGATGATAGATGTACTTATCCTCGATGATGTTCATGAATTTGCCGGAAAGGAAAAGACACAGGATACATTCTTTCATATTTTCAATCATCTGCATCAGTCAGGGAAACAGCTTATACTTACCTGCGACAAGCCTCCCGTTGACCTGCAGGGAATGGAGCAGCGGCTCCTCTCAAGATTCAAGTGGGGTTTGCAGGCCGACCTGCAGCGTCCTGACTATGAGACACGCCTGGCGATCCTTAAGAAGAAAGCGTATAACGACGGAATCGAGCTTCCTGAAGAGATATTCGAATTTCTTGCCGTAAATATCTCCAACAACATAAGGGAACTTGAAGCAGTTCTCATATCTCTCTACGCCCAGTCAACACTCAACCGCAAGGAGATAACCCTGGAGCTTGCAAGGATGATGGTAGAAAAGCTCATCAGCACTACCAGAAGAGAGATAACCATCGAATTCATCCAGAAAATAGTCTGCGATTATTACAAGATACCCGTTGATCTTATCCAGGGCAAGACAAGAAAGAGGGAGATCGTCCAGGCACGCCAGGTATCAATGTACTTTTCGAAAAACCTGACCAAGGCTTCACTTGCCAGCATCGGGTCGCACATAGGAGGCAAGGATCATGCAACAGTGCTCCATGCATGCAAGACTGTCAACAACCTTATCGATACCGACAAGCATTTTAGAAACCAGATCACCGAAATTGAAAAGAAGCTGAAAGTGTAAAGAGGGAGCTTTGTTTATTTTCTGGCCTTGAAGTTCTCCTTATCAATATCTTTAGCGCACCTGAACCCTACTGTGGCATTACGGTCAAACCCGGGAGATACCATTAGCATTATCTGTGTCTTGTCAAGCTGCTGAGGCCCGCCTTCAATATACCACCAGCTTGAGTCGGGACGGTAATAGCTTCCTCCCCTGATAACCATGAAGTAGTAAGCACCGTTGAAATAGATATCATTGGTCATCTGCCATACATTGCCGACAAGATCCATTACACCATATGGGCTTTTCCCTTTCGAGAATGCATCAACCGGAGTGGGCCTGTCGAATGCATTGTTGCAATTTGTTCCGTGAAACTCATTGCCCCACGGCCAAAGGCGCTTATCCGTTCCCTGGGCAGCAAGCTGCCATTCAGCTTCAGTGGGCAGGCGTTTTTCAGCCCATTTTGCATATGCCGCCACATCCTCATAGCTTACATAAACAACCGGATAGTTATCCTGTCCCTGCCTGTATATTCCTGATTCCCAGTGCCTGAGATAATTTGTTGTATCCTTAGGGTAATACCCTGTGCTGAGAATGAACTCATAAAACTGTGAGTTTGTTACCGGATGCCTGTCAATAAGGAAACTGTCGACAGTCACTGTTTTGCCGCTCACATCGGGATAAGGCATAAAATCCTCCTTCGTTGACAGTGAACAGGAAAATGCTGCCCCGGGGATCAAAACCATGTCAGAAGGCACATTCGCTGCTCTGTTTGTCGGCTCAACCCTGCTTATAAGCCACGGCTTCCCTCCTTTCAGCCTCAGGACATTCTCATCCCTGAGCCTCTTCTCTTGAACAAGCTGCACAACTATCTTTCCTTCACAGTAGCCAAAGAGGCTTCTGATGCTTATTACCGTATCTGAATGCAGGCTGAATTCCTTAAAGTTTGTCTTATATGAGGGATTGCCTTTCCAGATCAGCACCCTGCCTCTGCCGGGGTAACGGATCTTCACTGAATCACCCTTAAGCTCCGAGCGCAGAATATCAGGCAATTCCGCTATGCAATCGACCGAACCCTCTTTTCTTGAACCTGTCCATGAAGCCTGCCAGCCTTCAGCCTGAACCGGTATGATTGCTTTACCATCTGTGGTTTCTGGTACGATGTTTTCGTGATTCCAGAGTGAGACATAATGTCTGCCAGGCTGATACCCGGTTTCGAAAAGATTTCCGGAAACTCCTTCTGACCTCATATTCAGAATGGTAAAAACTGTTTTATCTCCTGATTTCCATTTATTTACAAATACATCGTCCAATGCAGACGGAACCAGTGGTGTCCAGTCATAATCCAGAAATGCATCATTGTTCTGCCTCAGGATGAATGTAGTCATGGCAAGAAATTCAAGATCAGCATCGAAATTATCATCCCTTCCTCCCGGACGGTACATATTCAGTTCAGTGCCATACCCGTTGAAGAATGCTATAGCCACCTCGCGATGAATGATATCCTCGCCAACATCGCAAACCCTGAAAATTGAAAAATCAGGTTTTATGAGCTTGTTTAGATTAAGTTCCGGGCTCAGGTAGATGGCATTGTGCACGCGTCCCGAGATTATCCCGGGCATATCCTTAGTGATAGCCATCCCCTCCGAATACATTATCACTCCCTTCCTCACACTGTCGGCAGCCGCCTGCAGTTCACAGCTTGAGTCTCCCCTGGTGTCGAGAACCACTCCGTCGGCTTCTGTCTCTGCTATGATGCTTGCCATACCACGGTAATGATCCTCCTTTTTTGTACTGTTGTCCCACGGGTTATATGAAATGAAGAATTTCGTTCCCGACAGCCTCGACATGTTTGCGAAGTTCTTCATCTGTGCCGTTCCCCCCGGAAGATCGCGATAGAGGTCCCACTGGTTTCTCTGGTCCAGGCCCAGGCGGGGCCATGTAGGCCAAATGCAGAACACATCAAAATACCCGAACATTTCGACACCCTTTCTGATCACGTCAGGGAAAGTGTATTTGCCGGTCATCCTGTCATAGAACTCCCTGTCCCATGCCATCTGAAGGATCATCAGGTAGCTCTCCCTGATCCAGGCAAGATCCTCCCTTTCATAGAGCGAATTATCAAACTCTTCAAGATCGTAGAGATACCTGTCCCTGAACATCAGCCTGAGCCCTTCCTGCCATTCACCCCTGAAGACGGCGGCATGTATCTCGTAAATCACCATTGAACCAGGGGGAAGCAATGTCTCATACCGTCTTCGCTGCCCTCCTTCACTCTTCTGCCTCCGCGCTATTGCACAAACTGAATAATCTTCACCAACAGGGAAAGAGGAGTATCCCATCTCCCACGCGTTATCAGGAAGAATGACCCTCAGCGGCCTGTAACCAGGACGAAAGAGACGTGCCCGGGCGAGATCAGGGGGTCCATACCCGGTTATATACACTGAGGAGGAGTCTTCACCAAAGGGGACGACATTGCTTACCGAGATAGTATCAGAACCCTTGTTCTCAAATGTTACTTCCGCAACCCACTCTCCGGAAACATTTTTCCCCGGTAAGAAGGTTACCTGCAGGCCTTTGCCAAAATTCCGGCTTTGGGTTTCAATCAGCGAAGTGCTGCCTGCCTCTGACCAGGTGCAAAATTTTCCGTCCAGTAGAAAACTAAAAAGTGGCCTCTTTGCGTTTATTTCAAGCAGGATGCTGTCGTACAGAAAGATTTTTCCGGGCTCAGTGCCTGCAATTTTCTGGGCAGGCGATTGCGACGGAATGATTGACAGGATGAAAAACCAGAAAGGGACTTGTAAAATGAATTGTTTCCCTGATGACCATATAAAATGCGACATATAAATGCAGTTAGAAAGTGTATACTCAGCAAAGCCAAAAAACCAGGAAAGAAAAGTACAAATATTTTGCCATTATTCCGTAATGCAAAATCTTTCGTGTTATAAGTATTGCTTATCTGGTGTCACATTTTTTATTTAACAAACTTTTTGCTACTTTTATGACGGTAAGAAAAACCTGAGTGTCAATGTCTAAATCATTCAGAACATTAAAATATCTCGTTCTTCTGATCTTTATTGCAGCTGTAACCGCCTGCGTCCCTGCAAAACAGAATCCATTTGAGAAGAAAAGGTCCAAGGCATCAAGGGTAAATACCTCACAGCTCGGAAGAAACAGGTTTTATTTTTCTACCGGTTACCAGAAAAAGCTTGTAAGGAGCTACAAGAAGAAATAATCAATACTCATTCCTCGCATTCAAGTCTGAGTCCGTCATATGCAAGCATAATTCCGGGAGGAAGCTCTTTTTCCACCTCCATATAGAGACCCATCTGGTGGCTTATATGAGTAATAAAGGCTTTTCGCGGCGATATCTCCCTGATAAAATCAACCGCCTCCTTAAGGCAAAAATGCGAAACATGCTTCTGCTTTCTCAAAGCATTGATAACCAGATATTTCACTCCGACAAGCTTCTCCTTGGTTTGTTCCGGAATGTAGCTGGCATCGGTAATATATGCGAAGTTTCCGATCCTGAATCCATATATCTCGGTGTCCATGTGGCGTACCCTGACAGGGATTATCTCAATACCCTTTATCCTGAAACCGTATTCCGGGATTCTGTTCAGTCTCATCTGCGGAATCCCCGGGTATTTCTTTTCCGAAAAGACATATGCATATTCGACCCTGACAGCTTCAAGCACCCTCTCCTCGGCATAAACATCGATCGCATCCTGGCTCTTGTAATTGAAAGCCCTCACATCATCCATCCCTGCAATATGATCCTTATGCTCATGAGTAAGGAGGATGGCGTCCAGCTTTTTGACATGCTCTCTCAGCATCTGCTGCCTGAAATCGGGACCAGCATCAATAAGAAGAGTCGACTTTCCGGTTTCAACCATAAGTGAAGTTCTAAGCCGGTTATCGCGGGGGTCATCAGAAAGACAAACCGGGCATTCGCAGGCTATAACAGGTACACCCTGCGATGTTCCGGTTCCGAGGAATGTAATTTTCACATCAATGGATTTTCACAACAAACCTATATTAAAAATCCGGAACAGCCAACAACCTGTGATTTTCTATTGCTTTTTAAGGTTGTGGTATTATTGCTATATTTGATAAAATGTTGTTATGAAGGGCAGGATATGGCTTATACCGGTAACGCTGGGAGATGATAACTTCAAAGCTGTCATCCCTGCAGAGGTTCTTGAAATAACCAGAAAGCTCAGGTATTTCATTGTGGAGGAGCTGAGAAGCGCCAGAAGGTATCT
>Ga0105099_10000812_pt1 | contig 20725 bp, 16 predicted proteins | sample PPLLak3cmMay2015_2_FD_79138 | JGI IMG/M metagenome (GOLD analysis project Ga0105099, IMG submission 79138) | Freshwater sediment microbial communities from Prairie Pothole Lake near Jamestown, North Dakota, USA - PPLs Lake P8 Core (1) Depth... | ecosystem: Environmental > Aquatic > Freshwater >... | reverse complement strand
TCCCAAATCGAGGATACAACTCTTTCTCTCTTCCTGCAATATTTTCACCCCCTGCGATGCGGATCAAGTCATCTGCAAAACTGCCTTTCCCCACTGTCACCATCGGAGCATCCCCGATCTGGATAAAAACTTTGGGCCGGGAAAGACCCTGGGTGAGTTCAACCACTCTCTGCTTTCTTTCCCTCATTTCTTCGATGATGACCCTCGCCTTCGCTTCCCGATTTATCACCTGACCGATATGGCCGATGCTTTGGAGAATATCATCAAAATTTTTTGGGAAGATCACATAAGTTTTAAACCCTAATTTCTCCAAACGATCCACCATGTCCCGTGTATTCCCAGCTCCTGTCGCAATGATCAAGTCAGGTTTAAGAAAGGTGATCTTTTCAAAATCAAGGCTGATGTAACTTCCCACTTGGACTCTGCTTTTAGCCTTTTCAGGGAAGTTGCAATGAATGGAGACTCCGACGATCTCTTCATCGAGTCCAAGACAGAAGAGAATTTCGGTGATATTGGGGGCTAATGAAACAATTCTTTTGGGAGGAAAAGGGAGACTCACTTCTCTTCCCACTTCGTCTTTAACTTTAAGGGTAGCCGAATAGGAGATCGATGTGGCAAGAAAGATGGATATGCAAAGAATCAAAATAAGACTCTTCCCCCCTCTCCCTTGTTGACGGGAGAGGGCTGCCTGCCTGCCGGTAGGCAGGGGGTGAAGGTGAAAATGGATATTTCCCCCTCCCCTTAATCCCCTCCCGCCGGGGGAGGGGAATTTTTTAGGTTTTTTCTTTTTAATTTCCATTTCTTGTGGTGTTTGGATCATTGGAGCTGAAACTTGACAGGGATATTCACCCAAAGTGGAATGACCTTTTCCCCTTTTTTGGCGGGGACAAATTTCCACTGTTTCACCGCGATCAGAGCTGAATGATCGAGTAAATCATATCCGGAAGATTTCTTTACATCGATCTGCCCGACCCTGCCATTTTGGAGGACTTCCACTCTTAGAATAACCTCTCCTTCGTATCTCTTTTTCCTCGCCTCTTGAGGGTAAATGGGCTTTGGGTTCTCAGCATATTTAGGTTGAGCAAAGAGGGCTTCTTCATCGGAAAGAGACGGGGGAAGCATGGCCACCTGTGTTTTTTCAGGGGGACCGGTTTCAGGATGAAGGTTCACATCCCATCCCATGATCATTCCTTTTTCATTCTTATTTTCTATCTCCCACTTCTCATTTTCAGATGTGGTGATCGAAGAAACGCTGCTGGGAATGATTTCATTTTCAGGCTCGAGAAGAAGTGAGTCAGGTTCCTGTTTCTTTTTATAAACCGGTGCCTCTTTCTCCTCCTTTCGAATGAACCCCCTTTTTTCGTGAATCGTGATTTGTGCTTTTACGTCAGGGGGTGGAGTTTCGTCCGTCCTCCGTAGAAGCCTTGCTTCGGAGGATGAAGTGCGCAGGCGTGTCTTGGGATCAGAAATACTTTTTGATAATTCTTTCTTTTCAGAAATCAATGGTAAAAAGGAAACCTCAATATTAAGGGTTCGTAGCACATTGATTTTAAATTCTGGAAATAATAGGGACGAAATAGAGAAGAAGAGGAGATGGAGCCCCAATGAGAAGGACAAAAAGATTTTTAGGTTCAAATTTCCGTTCATGTCCAAAATACCAAAAAAAACCCAGTCCTCGAATGAAAGACTGGGTTTTATCTCACCTCAACCTTCACTGTCCTCCATCGAAGACCTATTGTGAAGCGCATTCAGGCAGGTTTTCTGGCTTACGGATCATCCTACTGCGGCCTGAAATCTTCCTCCACCTTCAGGCCTTCCTGCCCCTTCCCATCTTTTGACCCTTCGATAAGCTCGGGTTTCGGATAGTGGATATGGCAGGTTTCGTCCCCGATTACAGCGGCGTGGCCGTCCCCGATTCTCACGGGGTTCCCTTTCCGGCTTCAAGCCACCTGAACACGGATCTATTTTTATCTCTTCATACCACAATTTTTAAGAGGATGTCAACTTTTTTTGGCATCCCCTACAAAATTGACAGGAAAGAAATATTATAGTATTTTTAATGATATAAAGGAGTTAGGCCATACGGGGGATTTCCCCTTTTCGTATTTTAAAAATCCCTTTTAAAATCATCTTGTTAAACGGTGACGAATTGAAAGAGTTTCTCTCCCTTGTTTCAAAACCTGTCAGGTATCTTGGTCAGGAGGTTCATTCGATTAGAAAAGATCCGGCAGAGGTGAAATTAAAATTCTGTCTGGCCTTCCCAGATGTCTATGAAGTAGGAATGTCTCATCTCGGGATCCAGATCCTTTATCATATTTTAAATTCAAAAAAAGAGATTGCTTGCGAAAGGGTCTTTGCTCCCTGGGGGGATATGGAGAAAGTCTTAAGAAATAAAAAAATTCCCCTCTCTTCTCTCGAATCTTCCACACCACTCAATCAATTCGATATCGTGGGTTTCTCTCTCCAATATGAACTCTGCTATACCAATGCCCTCAATATGCTTGACCTCTCCAACATCCCTCTCTTCTCAAAAGACCGAGATGAACGGTTCCCTTTGATCATCGCCGGAGGTCCTCTCACCTTTAATCCAGTTCCCGTTGCTGATTTTTTTGATGCCATGGTCATTGGAGATGGGGAAGAAGTCGTTCTCGATATTTGCGATCTCGCATCTCAATGGAAGGAAACCGGGGGGAAAGACGCCAAGGCAAAGAAGGAAGATTTTTTGAAATTCCTTTCTCAACTGGATGGGATCTATGTCCCCAGCTTGCACAGGGAGGGGCAAAAAATTCGTAAAAGAGTTATCTCCGATATCAATCAATCGTTCTTCCCCACCTGTCCCATTGTCCCTTATATGAAGGTGGTTCATGACCGCCTCAATGTCGAGATTGCAAGGGGCTGTAAAAGGGGATGCCGCTTCTGTGAGGCAGGTTTCATCCATCGGCCTTATCGTGAGAGAAGTCCAAAGGTTATTCATGAGATTCTGAATGCCTCCCTCAAGCAAACAGGTTATGAAGAACTCTCCTTGCTCTCTCTTAGCGCCGGCGACTACTCTTCCATTGGGTCTCTTCTCTCTGACCTGATGGATCAATATGAATCAAAGAAAGTGGCCGTCTCTTTCCCTTCTTTAAGGATTGAAAGTATTGTGGGAGATCTCGCGGAGGAAGTGAGACGGGTCAGAAAGACAGGATTTACAATTGCCCCGGAGGCTGGAACAGAACGACTCCGAAGGGTGATCAATAAGGAGCTGGATGAAACCGTTCTCTTCCAGGGCATTTCAGATCTCTTCTCAAAAGGTTGGAAGAACATCAAACTTTACTTTATGATGGGACTTCCAACAGAGAAAGATGAAGACTTGAGAGGGATCCTCGACCTGTCCAGAAAGATTGCTTCCTTGGGAGCGAAACAGAAAATCCATCCACACATCAATGTGAGTGTCTCCACCTTTGTTCCAAAACCCCACACTCCATTCCAATGGGAATCCCAAATCCCATTGGAGGAGATGAAGGAAAAACTTCGTTTTTTAAAGGATGGCGTAAAGAGGAGCAACCTTCGCTTAAAATGGCAAGATCCTTATCTCAGTTTTTTGGAAGGAATTTTTTCGACGGGGGATCAAAAACTTTCCAGGGCTTTGGTGGAGGCCTATCGCTTGGGATGTCGTTTCGATGGTTGGAGTGATCAATTTCATTTCCCTTTGTGGAAAGAAGCTTTTGAGAAGACGGGACTGGAAATGGATTCCCATACCCAAAAGAGGGAATTTAAGGATATCCTTCCATGGTCTTTTGTCGAAACAGGGGTGGATGCTCAATATCTTTGGGAGGAATATCAGAAGGGCCTCAATGAGAAAATCAGCCCTCCCTGTGTGAAAGGGGATTGTCACCGGTGTGGAGTTTGTAATGGGAAGGCCCTCATCCTAAGGGAAGGCGATCCGGTAGAGAGGAAAGCCCTGGAAAGGATAAAAAAGAAGGATATCCGGAAAAAAGGGATGAAGAAAAAGATTCGATTGAAATTCAGGAAGGTAGAGGAAATGCGGTTTCTAAGCCATTTAGAACTGGTGCATCTATTCTATCGTGCTTCCTTGAGGGCTGAACTTCCCCTCTCCTACTCTGAAGGGTTTCACCCGATGCCCAGGATTATTTTCGCTACAGCCCTTCCAGTTGGAATGGAGAGTCTGGCCGAATTCGTTGATATGGAGTGTGAGGGAAACATGACTCCTTCTGAAGTCATGGGGAGGCTCAATCAAATCCTGCCATCCGGCATTGAGATCATTGAAGCGGAAGAGGTGCCGGTCTTTTTCCATCTCTCTTCCTTGCCTCATCCATCTGTCTACTGGATTCCATTGGATCCCCTTTTTCCAATAGAAGAAGCGCTCCGACAGGTTAAAAAGGTTTTGGATGAAAAAGAATTTTTCATCCAACAAGACAGAGATGGAAAGAAGAGAAGTGTGGACATCCGGCCCTTGATCGAAAAGATGGAAATTAAAGAAACATCGGAAGAAAAAACCCAGTGGGGAGTAGAGTTGGTGATTCGCAAGGTAACAGGGAAAACGGCAAAACCGATCGAGATCGTCGGGGCGATATTGGGCTTGGAAGAGGGATCTCTGGCCCAATGTAAAGTGATCAAGTTGGAATAATGGAGTATCGGATGATTCAATGATCAATGGTCAATCATCAATGGTCATTGAGAATTGGAAATTGATTATTGCTCATTGAAGATTTAAATGACCCATCTTTCCAGCATTCCAGTATTCCCGTCTAACGTCTTTAATTTTCAGGAGCAAGTTATGGCCAATGAGTTAATCATCAATGTGACGGACCATGAGACAAGGGTCGCCCTTTTAGAGGACAGAGTCCTTGCCGAACTTTATATCGAACGCACCAAGGACCGAGGGATCATGGGGAATATCTATAAGGGGAAGGTGGTGAAGGTTTTGCCAGGGATGCAGGCCGCCTTTGTTGATATCGGGCTGGAAAAAGCCGCTTTCCTTTATGTCGCGGATGTTCATGGTGGAATAGAAGATTATGAGGAGATGGGATTTCAAGGGGAAGAGATACCCGCCTATTTCAGCAGCCCTTCCTCGCAGATTGAAGACCTGCTTTCAGAAGGTCAGGAGATATTAGTCCAGGTTTCCAAAGAACCCCTCGGCACAAAAGGAACTCGAATCACCTCCCATACCACTTTTCCTGGCCGATATCTTGTCTACATGCCCTTAGTAGATCATATCGGTGTTTCGAGAAGGATCAAGGACGAAAAAGAACGGAAAAGACTAAGAGAGATTGTCCAGTCCATAAAACCTCCTATCGGCGGTTTCATTGTGCGGACCGCCAGCGAAGGGGCCGAAGCCGATGAAATTAGAGCCGACATGGAATTCCTCCTCCATCTCTGGAATAACATTCAGAAGAAGAAAGAAAATTCAGCAGCCCCCTCTTTGATTCACAGCGACCTGACCATGGTCCTCCGGGTCATCCGGGATATCCTTTCTCCTCAGGTCAACCGAATCATCATCGACTCCAAAGAGGAATATGAGAATATTCTCTCCTTCATGAATACTTATATGTCAAAACAAAAATATGAGATGACCTTTTATGAGAAGAAAGAACCCATCTTTGATGCTTACGGAATTGAGATGGAAATTGACAAAATCCTGGGAAGTAAGGTTTGGCTCAAATCCGGAGGGTCCATTGTCATTGATATGAGCGAAGCCCTGGTCGCCATTGATGTGAACACAGGGAGGTACGTGGGAAAGAGAAACTTAGCCGATACGATACTTAAAACCAACCTGGAGGCAGCCAAGGAGATTGCCTACCAATTGAGGTTGCGGAATATCGGGGGAATCATTATTATTGATTTTATTGACATGGAAAGAGAGGGAGATCGGGAAAAGGTGTATCAGGCTCTGGAAGAGGCTTTGAAGAAAGACCGCCAGAAGACAACTATCTTCAAAATCTCAGAACTGGGCTTGGTGGAGATGACCCGAAAACGAACCCGGGAAAATATTTCAAGGATCCTGGGGGAGCCTTGCCCCTATTGTGAAGGGGCGGGTTTGATTAAATCGAAGACAACGGTTTGTTATGACATTTTTCGAGAAATTGAGAGGACGGCCTCCGAATTGGGAGGCCACAACATCCTCGTTGAAGTCAATCCTGAGATCGCCGATCTGCTCTATGAGGAGGAGAGGGTTGGCGTGGAGGAGTTAGAGAAAAAACTTCGAAAAAAGATCATCATTAAAGGCAAGGCGGGATTCCACCAAGAGCAATTCAACATCATTGAAAGTTAATCGTCTCGTAAAAAGTCGAAAAACACAGGAAAAGTTATGCTGAATCTTGTGCTGAACTTGTTTCAATATCGATTCAGCATCTAACAGAATCAAGTACTTACAAGACCCTGAAACGAGTTCAGTGGCAAATCGGGACTTTTTACGAATTCATCAAAGTTAGAAAAAGGAGAATTTGACAATAGACTAAAAATCAATTAATATTCGTTAATTATTTTATTCTGGAGGAGTCCGATGTATGCAGTGGTGAAAACCGGCGGAAAGGAATATCGGGTCTCAAAAGGAGATCTCATCCGGGTGGAAAAGTTGGAAGGGAAAATAGGGGATCCGGTTGAATTGAAAGACGTTTTGATGGTTTCCGAAGAAGGGGAGGTCCAATTTGGAACCCCCATTCTGACTCATGCCGTCATCAAAGGAGAAATCATCCAAGAGGGTAAAGGGAAAAAGGTTCTGACCTATAAGATGAAAAGAAGAAAGAATTATCGCCGATTCAAAGGACATCGACAAACTTATACGTATCTGAAGGTCAACGATATCAACTTAGGTTAGAGGATTAAGGTTGAGGTTGGAGGCTAAATTCTTTTTACCTCGAACCTCTAACCTTTAACCTTGGACCTCCGAAGGAGAAAGTTATGGCACACAAGAAAGCTGGAGGAAGTTCCCGGAATGGCAGAGATAGCGCCGGACAGCGATTGGGCGTTAAACGATTCGGCGGGCAATGGGTTCAGGCTGGGAACATCCTGGTCCGTCAAAAGGGGACTCGCATTCACCCCGGAGAAAATGTAGGAGTAGGGAAGGATTACACCCTTTTTGCCAGAATTGATGGGATCGTCAAATATGGGAAGAAGGGGAAAGATAAAAAACAGGTGAGTGTCACCCCCCAAAATCTTTAACCCTGGACCCAATATGGTTTAGAGCCCTTCCCTTTGGCCTGTGATTGAAAATGAAATTTGTGGATGAAGCAAGAATCCATGTGAAAGCAGGCGATGGTGGAAATGGATGTGTCAGTTTTCGGAGAGAGCGTTTTATCCCCAGAGGAGGTCCGAATGGCGGTAATGGAGGAAAAGGCGGGGACGTGATCCTTCAGGCCGATGCGCAACTGACTACCCTTCTCGATTTAACCTTCCCAAAACAATTTCGTGCCCCGAGGGGAAATCACGGCAAAGGAAAAGACCAAACTGGCAAGAGTGGAGAGAACCTGATCATTCGAATTCCGGTAGGAACTCTTGTCCGAGATGATCAGACCGAGGAAGTGCTTCAAGACCTCCTCTTTGATGGGCAGCTATATATTGCGGCAGAAGGGGGTCGGGGAGGACGTGGCAATGCACGTTTTGCCACATCCACGGTACAAGCTCCCCGCCATGCTGAAAAAGGCGAAAAAGGACAGGAGCGCACCCTACGGCTTGAATTGAAGCTTCTCGCCGATGTGGGTCTCATCGGTTACCCCAATGTGGGGAAATCAACTCTCCTCTCCAGAATATCGTCAGCCAGACCGAAGATTGCAGACTACCCTTTTACCACGCTGGTTCCCCATCTGGGTGTGGTGAGCCGAGAAGATCACCGACCTTTTGTCGTGGCTGACATTCCCGGATTGATTGAAGGCGCCTCAAAAGGAGCTGGGCTTGGATTAACTTTTCTTCGACATATAGAACGAACACGCCTTCTCGTTACCCTTTTGGATATCTCGGAAGGTCCTTCTCGCGATGCGGTCAAGGACTTTCATGCCCTCAACCATGAATTAAAGGCCTACCACCGCTCGCTTCAAGAAAAAACTCAACTGCTTGCCCTTAACAAAATTGATCTTCCATCGGTGCAGGAAAGGGCAAAAGATGTTGAAAATCAATTCGAGAGGATGGGATTTCGACTTTATTTAATCTCGGGCCAGACAGGAGAAGGAGTGGAGGAATTAATGGGGGGGGTTTCTCAGGCACTCGAATCCATTTCAGATCATGATCATGAGTCATAAGGATATTCGTAAAAAAATATTGGGAAAGGCAAGAAGAATCGTTGTGAAGGTGGGCTCCAGTATTTTGGCCTCCGTCGAGCAAGGGTTCCATTATGAAGTCTTCTCACGATTGACCAAAGAGATTTCGGATTTGAAGCGCCAAGGCTATGAGATCGTTTTGGTCTCCTCGGGTGCTATCGCTGCAGGGATGGAGAAATTGGGTTATAAGACCCGCCCACAAGCCATCACCCAGAAACAGGCGGCGGCAGCAGTGGGTCAGACTCGATTGATGAACATCTATGAGAACTACTTCTCCCGCTATCAACAGATGGTGGCCCAGGTTCTTCTGACCCATGACGATCTGAGCCATCGGCGGAGGTTTCTCAATGCCCGAAATACCCTACTGACCCTTCTTGAACTCGGGATCATCCCCATCATCAATGAAAACGACACCGTGGTGGTGGACGAGATCAAATTTGGCGATAATGACAACCTCTCCGCACTGATCACCAACTTAATCGGTGCGGACCTTCTCATTATTCTGACTGACATTGAAGGTCTTTGTGACTCGGACCCCAGAGTGAATCCAAATGCCAGATGTATTCCTCTGGTGGAGGATATTGATAAAGAGATAACCGGGATCGCCGGCGAGACCAAAAGCGAGATGAGTGTGGGAGGAATGGTCAGTAAGATCCAGGCTGCCAAAAAGACATCTCGCTTTGGAATTCCCATTGTGGTGGCACGAGGAACCAAGGAAGGAGTCCTCCGTCAGATTTTAAAAGGAAAGGAGATCGGGACGCTGATCCTTTCAAAAGGCGAAGCCCTGAGCAGTCGGAAACATTGGATTGCTTTCAATCCAAAACCAAAGGGGGACGTCATCGTGGATGAGGGAGCGAAGAAAGCCATCATCCAGAAAGGAAAGAGTCTGCTCCCATCCGGCATCGTGAAAATTAGAGGGAGCTTCCATCGAGGTGATTTGGTCACCTGTCTGGGACCCCGTGGAAAAGAGTTCGCCAGAGGGTTGGTCAATTACAGCGCTACGGAACTTGAAAGAATCAAAGGTCTTCGAAGCGATCAGATTGAACCCACTTTGAGCTATAAGTATTCTGACGAAGTGATTCATCGGGATGACTTGGTTGTTTTATGAAAAAGAAAAAAGACTTCAGAGCTGAAGTGAGAGAAATGGCCAGAAGGGCGAAGTTGGCATCGCATCAACTGGCCCAGCTCTCCTCTCCCATAAAGAATAAGGCTTTGCTGGAAATGGCAGACGATCTCAAGCGCCAACAGGAATGGCTACTCAAAGAGAATCAGAAAGACCTTACTGCAGGGAAAAAGTCACGCCTCTCTTCAGCACTGATAGATCGTTTAAGGTTGACTCCTTCGGTCATCCACGGGATGGCAGAGGGACTTCAGGAAGTGGCTCGTCTCCCGGATCCAGTGGGCGAAGTCATCAAGATGTGGAAAAGACCAAATGGTTTGATGGTGGGAAAGATGAGAATTCCTCTTGGAGTCATCGGAATCATTTATGAGTCGAGGCCCAATGTGACGGCCGATGCAGCAGGCCTCTGCCTTAAATCGGGAAACAGCGTCATCCTAAGGGGGGGGTCAGAAGCCTTCCATTCCAATCAGGCCATTGGGCAAATTCTTCGAAAGATCCTCGTTAAAACAGGGCTTCCACAAGAAGCCATCCAGATCTTCCCTCATACCGAACGGGAGGCGATTCGGGAGATGCTCCAGTTGGAGGAGGAAATCGACCTCATCATCCCAAGAGGAGGAGAGGAACTTCTTCGATTCGTGGCGAGCCACTCAAAGATTCCTATGCTCAAACATTATAAAGGGGTCTGCCATATCTTCGTGGATGAAACCGCTGATCTGGAGATAGCGACACGGGTTTGCCTCAATGCGAAAGTCCAGAAACCCGGGGTGTGCAATGCGATGGAAACCCTGCTCGTTCATGAAACAGTGGCGAACCGATTCCTTCCAAAAATCGGAAAGGCCCTTGAGAAGGAAGGCGTGGAACTGAGAGGATGTCCTCAGACGAAAAAAATTCTTCCTCATATTAAGGGGGCGCGGGAGAAAGATTGGTTCGAAGAATATTTAGACCTGATTCTCTCGATCAAGGTCGTGAAAGGAGTCAAAGAAGCCATCGAACACATTGCGAGGTATGGTTCACTTCACACAGAAGCCATCCTTACCTCTGATTATCGGAATGCCCAGAAGTTTTTAAAAGAAGTCCATTCTTCTTGTGTCCTGGTCAATGCCTCGACAAGATTCAATGACGGATATGAGCTGGGGCTCGGTGCAGAGATCGGGATCAGCACCTCCAAACTCCATGCCTTTGGCCCCATGGGATTAGAGGAGCTGACAACAACTAAATTTATCGTTTATGGAGAAGGACAAATCCGAGGATAAAAATAATTACATGGAATGTTGGAATACTGGATGAAAGGAATATTGGGAAACCAATGCGAAAAGACCCTATGGGTCCCTTTTTAACTCATTATTCCATTATTCCAGAGGAGTGAAGTCATACCATTGGCTATGGGAGGGCAGCAGAGATAGAAGAGAAACATAGGGCAATAGAAAAAAGAATTGGGTTATTTGGGGGCACCTTCAACCCTATCCATCAAGGGCACCTACGGGGAGCTGAAGAAATTCGAGAAGCCTTTCACCTTGAGGAGGTCATCTTCATCCCTGCCTCCATTCCACCTCATAAACTGAAGGAGAAGATCATCGAGGCGAATCACCGGCTTGAAATGGTGAGGTTAGCCACCTCAAACAACCCCCACTTTTCGACCAGCGACGTTGAACTCGTAAGGCCTGGAAAATCATACTCTATCGACACCATCCGATATTTTCTGGGGAACCAACAAAAAGCCCTTTACTTCATCCTGGGGAGGGATGCCTTTGCGGAGATAGAGGCTTGGAAGGAGTTTGGAAATCTCTTTTCTATCTGCCACTTTATTGTGATGGCCCGATCGGGATTTGAAAAAGACACGTCTTCCCCAAAACTTCCAAAAAGCTTGGTTCCACACTTTCGATATGTCCCTCGAAAGAAAGCCTGGATCCACACCTCGGGCCACCATCTCTATTTTAAAGAAATCTCATTTCTCGATATCTCTTCAACAAAAATTCGGGAATTGATTCAAAAAGGGGGGTCGGTCAGGTATCTGATCCCTTCCGAAGTGGAGGGTTATATTCAAAAACATCGCCTTTACCAGAAGGGCCTGTGACTAAAAAATGCATTCTTTCATCATTTTTTATTTGTCATCTAACATTTTTCTGGTATAATGCTACACTCAAAATCGTCCATTAGGAGGATATGGTCACCGATTCAAAAACAAAATCCCTGCTCTGCCTGAAGGCGGCGCTTGAAAAGAAAGCTTTGGACCCGGTTCTTTTGGAGTTGAAGGGGATAACCTCCTTTACCGACTACTTTCTCCTCTGTAGCGGCAAGTCCGATCGCCAGGTCCAGGCCATTGCCCAGGGGATTGAGGAGAACCTCAAAAAGGATGGGATTCGGCCCCTTGGCCAGGAAGGAATAACGAGGGGAAGATGGGTTTTGATGGATTATGGAGATGTGGTGGTACATATCTTCCTGGAAACTGTAAGAAAATTCTATGATTTGGAAGGGCTTTGGATAGACGCCCCCAGAATTGATTTTCAAAAAGGAGGAAGTATTGGTTAAGAAACCGGTGCCGAAGCAAAAGAAGAAAAAAGGAAAGACTCAGGTTAAAGGACCCGCCGATCAGAAAAAAGATCTGGATAAAAAAACCATTTTAAAATTCAAAAAAATCCTTCTCAAGGAACGTGAACAGATCGTCGGTGAGGTGAAACAGATCGTGGAATCCTCAAAGGAGATGGGACAGGATGGCATTCAGGACATTGGAGATGAGGCCGCCAATATTTATAACAAACAAATCTTACTCAGCTTAAATGAAAATGAGCGAACCAGACTCCAAGAGGTCGATGAAGCATTAGACCATATAGAGAACGGAACGTACGGCATCTGTGAGGAATGCGGGGGGCTGATCAGTTTAAAGCGACTCGAGGTTCGACCGGTAGCGAAATATTGTGTCCCTTGCTTAACCAACCTGGAAAAGGGGAAGTGATAGTCCATGTTAGTTAAACTTTTATTAAGCGTCCTTTTTATTATCATCGGTTTCTTCCTATGGCTTTCCTACCTTAATCCCTTGAATGTGGAATTCCATTTTTTTAGGAAGACGTTTGAAACAGATCTCTCCATTCTCATGATCTCCTCTTTTGTATTGGGTGCGATGTTGGTCTTCATCGGCACCCTAATCCGAGATGCCAAACGGGCCTTCGAGGACTATCGGAAATCTCACCAGAAAAGGAAAGAGGAATTCCTTAAAGAGGAATTGAATAAGGGGATGGATGTTTATCTCCGGGGAGATCTCGCGAAGGCTAAAACCCACTTCATTGAGGTATTAAAAAGAGATCCCGCCCAGATCGATCTGTATCTCCGGCTTTCGGAGATTGCTCTCCAGGAAGGCAACGATGAGGACGCTCTGCATTGGTTGGGAAGAGCAGAGCTAATCGATTTGAAAAATATAGAAGTCCTCCTTCATCAGGCAGGGGTGTACCAGCGCACGAAACGATTCGATGAAGCCATCCGGACCCTGAACCGCGCCATCGGTTTGGATGAGACCAATATCAAGGCGCTGAAAAGTTTGAGGCAGATCTATCTGACGAGCAAAAGGTGGGAGGAGGCGATCCGAATCCAAAGGTCTATTCTTAAACTGACCAAGGGAAAGCAAGCCGAGGAGGAAGAAACCCTTTTCTATTTGGGATTAAAATACGAACGCGCTCGAGATCTTTTGAACCGTGGGGGAGAACAAAATCTGGAGAGCGCCCTCAAAGAGGTGAAAGAGATCGTTCGGGAACGAAAGACTTTTCAACCCGGGTTTGTTTTGTTGGGCGATATCTACCTCCAGATGGGAAGATGGTCCTCTGCCGGGAATGTTTGGGGAAAGAGTTTCACCCGATTTAAATCCATCGTCTTCATCCTTCGCTTGGAAGAGCTTTATCTCGGCCGAGAAGATCCTGGCACTCTCTTTCGCATCTATCAAAGAGTGCTCAAGCACAATCCCGAAAATTGGGTGCTCGCCTTCTTTTATGCCAAGTTTTGTTTAAGATTGGAAATGTTGGATGAAGCCCTCGAGGAAATCAACGAGATCAGTCTGAGGGTAAAGGATTTCCCGGCCCTTCACAGAATTCTTGCAGAAATCTATCTCCACAAAAAAGACTTCGGACGTGCAGCTCAAGAATTTGAGAAGACGTTTGAATTGAGCCGGACATCCTATCTTTCCTTCTTTTGTTCCACCTGTGAAAGAGAATCGAAAGAATGGATTGCCTACTGCCCTCAATGTCATCAGTGGAGCACCTATACGATCAAGGAAGCCGAGAAAGCGATCTTCTCGCCTTCCCCCTCCTTTTCTGAGAGGGTCCACCCCCCTATGTAATGTTCACCATTTCATTCAACGACCCCGTCTGCCTTGACGACGCCGGCAGGCATCACCGATCATAAATTATGGAATTCCAATCCACCCTCTTTCAGTTTTTTCTCCCTCCGCAATGCCCCTGTTGTGAAAAATTTTTAGAAGCAGGGCAGAAAGGGTTCTGTTCGAAGTGTCTCTCGGAGATTCACTGGATCGAACCTCCCTTTTGTTCCATCTGTGGAATTCCCTTTGTCTCTAAAGAAGTCGAGAGCCACCCCTGTGGCGCTTGTATGACCCACCGTAAATATTTTACAATGGCAAGGGCTTTAGGAGCTTACGAAGGATCTCTGCAGGAGGCAATTCATCATTGGAAATATGAGGGGAGGACAAACCTCACCCCTTTTTTTGCTGAATGGATGGCAGAAGGGGTGAAGCGGTATTGGGCCCCTGACTCCCTCGATCTTTTGATCCCCGTCCCTTTACACACCCAGCGATTGAGGGAAAGGGGGTTCAATCAAGCCCTCCTCCTCGTGAGGGAGCTGAGCCGTCGAACAGGGATCCCTTACCGAAGGACGATTCTTCAAAAGAAGAAACTCACCGTACCACAAGTGAATCTCAGCGGCGCAGAAAGGGAAAAGGGATTAAGAGGGGCTTTTCATGTGGCTGCTCAGGAAGAATGGATCGGGAAGTCGATCCTATTAGTGGATGACGTTTATACCACTGGAGCGACGGTCAATGAATGCTCAAAGATGTTGTCCAGAGGGGGAGCCAAAAGGGTGGACGTCTATACTCTGGCACACGCTTTAAGAACGAATTAGAACTTTAAAAGTGGAGGAATTTACCTTTGAAAGGCCAAAGATGAGTCGTCGTAAAAAGTGGTCCATTCTCTGGATAGTCATTCCGATCCTTATCGTTGTTGCTTTCATCCTGGTATCGATCCAATATCTTCTCGACCCTAATATTTATCGGAATATCCTTCAAAAGTCATTAACGACCGCCCTGGGCAGGGAGGTCTCCATCGGGAAGGCAAAAATATATCTATGGAAGGGGGTCGGAATTGCCTTTGATGATTTCCGGATTAAGGATCGCTCTCAGGCCTTTGATCTTCTTCAGTCCAAGAGACTGATCTTGAGGGTTAGGTTTTTTCCTCTCCTCAAAAAGGAAATCAAATGGAAACAGATCGTTGTCGATCGACCTGCCTTTCGTCTCATCAGGGATAAAAACGGCCAATTCAATATTTTCTTCGATGGCCCTCTGACCGGTGAGAAATTGAAGGAAACCCAGAAGAAGATGCTGGAGGCGATCACCTCACTTTTTGGAGGCTCCTTAGCCATTCGGGAGGGAGAGATCTTATTCTCTGATGAGAGTTTAGGCGGCTCACCTCTGAAAACAGAGATACGGTCTTTCAATTTTGAACTCTCAAGGGTTGCTTATCGTAAAGATTTTCCTTTCCGGATCAATGGGAGAATCGTTCATTCCAACAAAGAAGGCCCCTTCTCCATCGAGGGGACGATTCGGAATATTCCTGAGAATTTAGACTTCTCAAGGGGAGAAGTGAGGGCGGAGGTGAAGATCAACGACTTCGACACATTGCACTTCTGGCCCTATCTCAAAACGCACCTTCCTATGGAAACCATTTCAGGGGTTCTCGACCTGAATGCCCACTATCGAGGAGACTTCCAGGGAACCTTCAAGACCTCTGCCAAAATCAAATTTAAAGAACTCGTTTTCGATTATCCCCAAGTCTTTTCGTCCGTCCTGAAACCGAAGTGGGCGAACATTGATGTTGAGGCTCAATATGATTCAAAAGAGATCAATATCCCCAGATTTTTTATCGAATTGCCTGAGTTATGGGTCAAGGCGAAGGGAAGGATATATGGCATAGGTTCAAAAGAAATGGGAATGGAAGCCGAAGCACAAAGCAGTTCCTTCGAAGTGGCAGAAGGAAAAAAATTCATTCCTTTCCGAATCATCACCCCGGATGTTTCTGATCATTTATACAGATCAGAAGGAAAGGGTTCCTTCCAGATCGTGTCCGTCAGGCTCGCAGGAAAAATGCCCGAGATCGACCATTGCGATCAACTGGCGAATGCTCATGTCCTTTCCATTGAGGCAAGGCTGAAGGGTGCTGGGTTAAAACTTCCCTGGAACCTCCCAACCTTTGAAGACCTGCATGGCCAGCTTCTCTTTCAAAAAGGCCATCTCTATTTTAAAGGAATCGAAGGGAGAATCTTTCATTCGACCTTGGAGAAGGTCAACGGCGCTTTTTATGAGCTCCTCCATATTCCTACGCTACAGATGGACTGCCAGGGCAAATTTGATTTGACAGATCTCCCTTTGCTCTTGAAGACGGAGGGATTCCCGGAAGAATTCAGCCGTGCCCTCTCATCCATCAACATTGTTTCAGGAAAGGCAAACTATTCTCTCTCTGCCAAAGGACTTCTGAAGCCTCCGATCCGTTTTCAGCATCAGGGGACTTATCATCTCTCAAAAACCCGCTTCACTCATCAACAAATACCATTCCCTATCCAGATCGGGGAGGGACGCGTCGATCTCTCCCACAAAGATCTGCAATGGTCAGAGGCGAAGGTGGATTTTGGCAATTCTTCTTTAATGATGAATGGTCTGTGGAAACATGGAGAAAGGGACCATTCTCTTGAGATTCTGGCCAGGGGAAGAATGGATCTGAAAAACCTCTTTGCCCTCTTCCAATCCTCTCTCTCTCCTGATGAGGTCCGATCGAAAGCAAATGGTTTCGAAGCCCTTTCAGGAACTATCCAAATTTCATTCAAGGGGAAGACCCTCCCTGGAACCTCCCGTTTCTCTTACGAAGGAGAGTTTTTTCCAAGAGAGGCTTCGTTCCTGCAAAAGGGGAATCCTGTCCCCTTCTTTTTTAAGGAGGGGGGGATGTCATTTTCAAACTTGGGAGTAGGTTTTTCAAAGGCAAAATTTGTATATGGAAAATCCTCCTTGACCGTGGATGGATTCTTGAGAGATGGCGACATCCATCTTTCTACATGGGGTTCGATCGATCTAAAACCGCTCTATTCCATTTTACAATCTTCGCCTTTTTCAGATCAAATTCGAGGGTACACCGACGGCATTCAGGAACTCTCTGGGGAGGCCGAGGTCCAGTTGAAATGGCTCGGGAAGAGGGGCGAGGGGCTGACGACTTTAGAGGGGAGACTCCTTCTAAAAAAGATTTTTTTACAACATCGAAACATTCCTGTCCCCTTATCGGATATCGAAGGTTCTTTGCGTTTTCTACCCGAAGAGATCCGGGTTGAGGGGTTGAAGGGAAAGCTGGGCAATTCTCCCCTCAACTTATCTGGAGCAATTTCCAGAATGACACCTTCCGGTTCCACTGTCCGACTCTCCAAGTTGGATTCAGAAAAAATTCCTACGGAATCCATGAAGCGGTTCACTTTTAATATCTCCTCCACTCAACTGGACCTTGATCCATTCTTTCCAAAGAAAAAAGAAACGACTCCGACCTCTTTTGAAAAAGTGAAAGATTGGCTCTTACATTGGTCATTCGAAGGGAAGGTGGAGATTAACCAAGGGAATTTTCGCAACTTCCGTTACCAAGAACTGAAGGCAGAGATGAAGACGTCGGATGGAAAGCTTCACATCCACCGCTTTCAATTTAAGGCAGAGGGAGGGGATTTCTGGGGAGAGGGATGGATTCAACCGACAGAAAGGGGAATAAGAGTTGAAATGAAACCCCGTCTCTCCAATATGGAAGCCAAGGCTTTTCTCCGAACTCTTTTTCAGAAAGAAGAAGAGGAAAAAACGGTCGTAACGGGGAGAATGCATGTCCAGAAGGTGGAGTTACGAGGAGAGGGAGAGAATTTCCAGAAGATAAAGGAGTCTCTCAACGGAGGGTTAAATCTGGAAGTGGAGAACGGGGCGATTGAAAAAGCCAATCTCCTCTCCAAAATTTTTTCGATCCTTAATGTCTCTCAATGGTTTAAAGGAAGACTCCCAGATTTGAAAACAAAGGGGCTTCCTTATCGCACCATCACAGCCACACTTCATGTCAAGGATGGCATTGCCTCGACGGATGATTTCTTGGTGGATAGCGATGCGATGAGGATTACTATTCTTGGAAAGGTCGATCTGGGTAAAAACTTGATTGATGCAAGGGTGGGCGTTCATCCTTTAGTCACGATCGATATGATACTAAGCAGCGTCCCGATTGCGGGCTATATTCTCACCGGAAAGGATAAGGGTTTCCTCTCTTATTTCTATGCGGTGAAAGGAAATCTGGGCGATCCAATGATTGAGGTGATCCCTCTAAAAAGCATCGAAGAACCTTCTTGGGGAATCATCAAACGCCTACTCGAAACCCCTCTGAGGCCATTCCAAAAAGGGCCTTCCTCTAATGATCAAGAAAAAAGTAAACCCCGTTAGAAATTCCAGTCGTTAGGACTCGAAACCGAGTGAGGCACTCGCCGCGCAAGCGCTGGCGCAGCGGGTTAAACCCCGCCGGAGTTTTTATAAAATCTAACCCCGCTGCAGAGCAGTGGGGCATTATTTGTAACGGGTTAAATAGGGATTGAGAGTTATAAGTTTTAAAAGTTCTTTTCAAATATTTTTTTCACAAATTAAGTTTTCTCTTGACAAATAACAACATGTTGTTGTAAACATCTTTAGTCTTACTAAATATAGCCCTTCCAAAAACCTTTTTTACCTGTCTTGAATAAAATAAGGTGACATAAAATGGCAACCGTAATCGAGATGAAAGGGGATCATCAGGAACATAAAGAAGAAGTTGAAACCACCGATATGGCTCTCTTCGTGCGGACCTCCGATGAAGCGATGTACGGCTGGAATCGGCAGAAAATCGTGGATGCCCTCATTCGTGAGACCTATGTGGATTTCGATACAGCGAAAGAGGTCGCCCAGGAGGTAGAGGATTTAATTACTACCTCTAAGATCAAAATGATCACTGCGCCTCTCATCCGCGAACTCGTGGATACCAAACTGATCGAAAGGGGACTCGAGCAAGCCCGTAAGATGCACACCCGCTTGGGGATGCCTCTCTACGATGTCGATCAGCTCATTCTCCATCCCAACAAAGAAAATGCCAACGTCCCCCATGGACCGGAAGCCACCAATCTCACCTTAGCCGAGAGAATCAAAAAGGAATATGCCTTGCTCTCTGTTTTCTCCCAGGAAGTCGCCGATGCGCATATGCGCGGGGATATTCATCTCCATGATCTGGGTTTTATCGATCGACCTTACTGCAGCGGCCAATCCCTCGAATACATCAAACGCTTTGGCCTGAGCCTTCCCAACTCAATCGCCATGGCTAAGCCCGCCAAACACCCTGAGGTGTTGCTCGCTCACATGGTGAAATTTGCTGCTGCCCTCCAGAGTCATTTTGCGGGAGCCATTGGTTGGGATTCCATCAATCTCTTTTTCGCGCCTTATCTCGAAGGCCTCTCTGACCCAGAACTGGAACAACTGGCTCAGATGATGATTTTTGAATTCTCCCAACAGGCGGTGGCCCGGGGAGGGCAGGCCATCTTCACTGACCTCAATCTCTATTGGGAAATCCCAAAACATTTTGAAAATGTCCCTGCCATCGGACCGGGCGGGGAGTTTACAGGAAAGACCTATCGTGACTATCTGGAAGAATCCCAACGCTTTGCCAAAGCCCTCTTCGATGTCTATCAAGAAGGAGATGGATCCGGAAGACCTTTTTTCTTCCCGAAACCATTGGTCCATATTACAGAGAAATTTTTTCAAACCCCTGGCCATATGGATTTTCTCTACCAAATCTGTGATGTCGCTTCAGAGAAGGGAAATACCTACTTCGTCTTCGACCGCGGGGAGACAGCCAAAATCTCTGAATGTTGCCGTCTCAGTTTTAAATTGGAACAAACGGACTTTGAAGATGCCAAACAGCCCTGGAAGATGCGATACTGTGCCCTTCAGAATGTGACCCTCAATCTTCCAAGGATCGCTTATTTGGCGAAAGGAGAAGATTCTAAGCTCTTTTCTCAAATTGGCGAATTTGTTGAGATGGCGGTGAAGGCCCATCTGGAGAAGAAACTCTTCATTGAGAAACTTCTCTCCTTAGGAGAGAAAGGTCCTCTCGCTTTGCTGGCCATGGATCGGGACGGGTCCCCTTATTTGAGGATGCGCCGTGCGAGCTTTTTAGTCGGTATGGTGGGGCTTAATGAGCTGGTTCAAATTCATACCGGGCAAGAGATGCATCAATCCAAACAAGCTTTCAAATTTGGTCTTAAGGTGATTGCCCATATGAAATTACTGGTGGATAAGTTCAGCCGGCGTTATGGGATGCATTTTGTTCTCGAACAGACCCCTGCGGAATCCACCGCCTACCGATTTGCCAAATTAGATCTCAAGTATCACTCGCCCAAATCGGGGCACATCGTGAAAGGGGATATCTCAAAAGGAGAGGTCTATTATACGAACTCCACCTACTTGGACAATTCGGCTGTCTTGAATCCAATTGAACGGGTGAGGCAGGAAGGCCTTTTCCACCCTTTGATCGAGGCGGGCGCTTTGACTCATATCTGGCTGGGTGAGGCAAGACCCTCGAAGTTATCGCTCGCCCAGTTTGTGATGAAAACTTTTCAATTGACTCAAAACGACCAGATCGCCTTCTCTCCAGAGTTTACGACTTGTAACCGCTGCAGTCGAACAAGCCGGAGCCTTCGATCAACTTGTGCTTACTGTGGATCGGAGGATGTAGATGGTATCACACGGATCACAGGCTATTTCACGAAAGTCTCCAGTTGGAATAAAGGGAAGATTGGGGAACTACGAAACCGGTACCGGAATCAAGCCTTCATGGAGGAGAAAGAGGAAGGGCTGGCACTGGAAGTCTAATCAATTAACAATGACCATGGCTCAATGATCATTGAACATTTTTCATTGATTATTTACCCCGTTAGAAATAATGCCCCACTGCTCTGCAGCGGGGTTAGATTTTATAAAAATTCCGGCGGGGTTTAATGCCTCACTGGAATTTCTAACGGGGTTTACGGGGGAAGGAATGGGATCAATAAAAATTTT
>Ga0105099_10000811_pt1 | contig 20729 bp, 16 predicted proteins | sample PPLLak3cmMay2015_2_FD_79138 | JGI IMG/M metagenome (GOLD analysis project Ga0105099, IMG submission 79138) | Freshwater sediment microbial communities from Prairie Pothole Lake near Jamestown, North Dakota, USA - PPLs Lake P8 Core (1) Depth... | ecosystem: Environmental > Aquatic > Freshwater >... | reverse complement strand
CTTCCAACTGAATCATGTCCTGCTTGCCGTACCGTTCCTCGAACTTGTCGTTGTGCCAGTAGTAGAGGAAGAGCAGACGGCCAAGCCGATCCATGCCCAGCATGACATCGGAAATGTAGTCTTCGATCGCTCCGTCGGCGTCCATGTTCTTGACCAGCCCGTTGATCACCGACGTGTCCAGCACGTCCTTCTGGCCCATGTTGGCCGACTCGATCGCACGCGACTTGGCGGTGTCGTCAACGAACGGATCTTCCTGGTAGAACTGGCGGTTGTTCGTGTACTCCGACGAGTTGCCCAGGTTCTGCAGCTCCAGCTGTGGGTACTGGACCGGCGCCCGCATATTGAAGAGGTGCGACTTGACTGGCTCGTTGAAGGTGGCCTGGAACGGCGATGCCGCCTTCACGAAGTAGTTCTGGGACTTCTTGGGCCGCGCTTCCTTGACCAGCGCCTCGGCGGTGTCGCAGCCGAGTCCGAGACTCATGACCAGTTCCTTGATCATGGCGACCTTGGACATGGGCTGCGATTCGTGCCCCTGGATCGACACGCTGTAGCTGATGCCATCCGTGCGGAGGCTCAGACGCTGCATCGCGCCACCAGGGAAGCTGGCGGTCTTGTAAAGGTTCGTGATGACTTCCGGCAGAGTGCCGATGTCATCCGTGGCACCCAGCGACTTGTCGAACGTCTTCGGCGACGTGTGGCTGACGTACGGCTCGGGCTTGTCCTCTTTGGCCTTGCCGGCGATGATCGCGCGGCAAGACTCGGGCACGAAGATGGTTGACCCGATGATGTTCATCTTGATTCCGGGCTTCTTGGTGATGACGATCGTATCGATCTTGTTCTCCGGACAGTCATAGTCAGTGAAGCTGTCGTTCATGTACCGGCGCTTCATTGTCATGGAGCCGGAGCGCTCGGAGATATATACGTCGCGGACTCGCAGCTCGGTCTGTCCTTCCTGATTGGTGACCGACTTCTCGACCACGAACGGAACGGTGGCGTCGCAGCGCGGCGTCACAACGGATGCCACCTGGCCAACCGTCAGCTCGCTCAGCGGAGACAGATCGTCGCTGCTGAACGCATCCTGCCACTGGTAGTTGTCATCCAGCCGCTTGGACACCATCAGATCCTGGGAGCCGAACCAGCCAAACTGCTTGGTCTTCGGGTCAATGACCAGAGAGCTGCCTTGGCGCACCGCGCCCGGACGCCCGACATTGATCGGAGCCGTGATGACAAGGAGATCGCGCTGGCCGCCCTTCGTAGTGACAACGCCGTAGAGACCGTTGGCAGTCGGGGACGAATACTGCGCGGCGATCTGCGTCTTGTAGATCCGGGTCTTCTGGTCGTCGGACCGCTCGTCCTTGACCACGTAGCCATTCTGCAGGAGCTTGCGCTTGTCCTCGTCCGACATGTCCTTCATCACACCAGACGGGTCATCCCCGCGCGTGATCACCACGGTCTTGGGCATCCCGTCCTTCTTGGGAGCCTTCTCCGCGGACTCCTTCTCGATCCCCTCGCGGCTGGCGTTAACCAGCTCCTTGAGATCGTAGAACTTCATCAGAGCTTCAGCAAACGACGCATCCTTCTTCATGGCGTTGAAGAGGCTGTAAGCCGCCCTCTTACCCATGTTGCGGACGGCGTTGCGCAGGTCAAAGCGCTCGACCAGAGAAGCGTACTTCTGATCGCGCGGGCCTGTGAGGAAGACATCCATGAAGGGCTTCGCCCACTCAGCCATGGAGTCGCAGATCTGCCGGTAGCTCATCGGCGCCACGGACGCGTACTTGGAACCGATGTACGGGACGCGCGCAAACACGTTGAAGTCCGGCTGGCGGATGCCCAAGTTGGCCCGCGGGGTAGGTTCGGCTTCGCCCATGCTCTGCGGCCGGCGGTGAAGGACGTAGTTGATCCACTCCTCCACCATTGGGACGAAGAGATCCTGGTCCTTCAGGTAGAGCAACTCGTGACCCTTCAACTCCCCGTTGATGAAGAAGACGGGGGCGTAGACCCACTCGCGCCCAACCTTGAAGCCGAAAACACCCACAGCGTGGGTGTCGTCGTCATTCTTGTCGATGAGCTGGAAGCCCACCAGGAAGTTGAGCAGCGACGGAGCCTTGTCCTGAAGTCGCGTGAACGCGAGATCGGAGAAGGTCTTCTCGAAGTTAGTGTCCGTCGCATTGGGCGCCGGCATGTTGGAGCCTCCTTCAATCCCTGTACATCAAACGGAACAGTTAGCCTGCCCGGTAGAGCGGCATCCGGCCCGGCCGGGAGCGCTCGAACATGTCCTGAATGCCGGCAACCTGGCCGAACCGCGACGTGTCCTTTGCGGCGAACTCAGTCAGCGCATCCACCACATCATCCGGCAGACCCATGCCGCGCAAACGGCGATCGGCGCCAGGATCCACTCTGTGCTTCAGTTCCTTACCACCAGCCCACAGCCCGGTCGCGCCTAGACCAAGACCGCCCAATACCGCAAGAGCTCTGCCCCATGTCGGCGTGGCTTTCCATGCGCCAGTCATCAGCTCAGGCACCGTCTTTGCATTAAGGAATTCCCAACCCGAAGCTGCAGCCGGAGCCGCCGCCGCCAACGACGAAGCTGCAGCCGGAGCCGCCGCCGAGGTCGCAGCGTCCGGATGAATAGGCCAACCGCCAACCGCTTCCTTGAGCAACTGGCCAAACCGAGGATTGGCGGCCGCTCGCTTCAGCATACTGTGCATGCGCCGATAGGAAGCACTCTTCATCAGCTTCGGCTTCTTCATCTTGAGCCCACGGGTAGCGCCGCCGGTAAACGGTGCGCCTTCCATGCTACCGCCTTCGGCTTTCTTCCTCATCTTCATCTTCTTCTTGGCCTTGCAGCATGCGCCCATTGAACGCTTCTCGAGCAGCGCGGCCAGCTTCCTGATGTTACCTAGATTGACCGGCTGACCCTTGGCGGCAGCCGTCTTCGCCAGAACCTTCTCCAAGGTGGAAAGGCCGGCCCAAGCCACCCGCACCTCGGTCGAAGCTTCGGCCTTCTTGACGGTGTACGACAGCAGCTCGGTCAGATCTTTCTTCGTGGACATGGTCTCACTCCAATCAGTAGCCAGCGCCTTGAGGCGCCTTGCCGAATTCGGACCCCTGCGCGAGCGCGGGGATGAACGACGTTCCATGCGTGTCTGACTTCATGGAACGGTGGACCGCCTCAACCAAACCCTTCTTGAGATGGAAACCACCCAGCCGCACCATCCAATCGTTACTGTGCGAAAGTGTTTCCATCGCGCGCACCATCTCCGGTTCGAAGGACGGCGGATCAGCGTGTACCGTCACCGACGGTACTTTATACGTTTCCAGCTGAGACGCAACCTTCGGGCTGACCCGCGTACCTACTGAGTAGTGTAACACGGGCGCCTCCAAATATAAACCCAATGCCTGCTTCGGTGCCATCGATTTGTGGCCAAAACGGGGCTGGTACCCGCGAATCATATTGTCGTACTCAACCACGTCATCGGGAACCGTGTCTGCAGGGCCGTCACGATCGGTGATCCTGACATGGTTCACCAGGCCGCGCGAAAGCAGCTCAATGTTGCGCCGGTGAGCGCCAAACTTCTCACTGTCCATGGCCTTCTTGAAGATCTCAGTGAAGTAACGCCGGCCCTCGCCGATACCCTTGTGCCGCACGATCTCCGCCGGGTTGGGTAATCCTTCGGACAGCACATCCCCGGCATCTACCATGGCACCCTTGGCAACGCTCAGTGCTACATCCGGCGGAACCCAGTGCTGCATACCTTTTATGGTGAGGTACTGACCGCCTTGCGGTGCCGGCTCAATCATGTCCACGCGACCGTCCGTCTGCGCGATAGCCGCACCGGCATGAAACGTCTTGGGGACTTCGACAATCTGGTTGATCAGGTCCAACCCAGTCTTGTTGGCAATCTTCTTCTTGGCTTCGTACTGACCGCCAGTGTGCCGTTGCTTCATCGTAGCATTGGTGAGCGGCTCGCTCAATGCCTGAGCTGCGCTGATGCCGATGTTCTCGCCTATCTTCGGGAGGCTACCTGTTTCGCGGATACCGGCGCACTTCTGACAGATACCGTGAGCCGACTGACAGGTAATGGGTGAACGGACCAGCACGTTCTGCTCGCCCAACTCACGCAGATGCTTGGGGGTGAGCGGTGTTCCTGCCTTAACACCTCCAGCGTCTTGCGCCAGGAGGGCCCCTTCGTTGTCTTTGTCTGCGGCCGGGACGGGGATACCGTTACGTGTGCCACAGTCGGCCTCCGTAACCATCAGTCGGTGTGTGGCCATCGCCAGCTGCTTGCCAAGGAATCCTGACTCAGGCGAGGCAAACTTCTTCACAACCTCGCCCTTGCGGGCACCGTAGGTACTGGCCCAGAACTGCACCGGGTCCAGTCCTTCGCTGAACGACGACATGATCGGAACAGGAACAGGATTGTCATTGTGATCAGCTACCAGAAGATCGCCGCCGCGCAGAGACCGGAACTGGCTGGCATTGCCGCGTGAGCCAGACAACACCTGATAAGCGAAGGGGTTGTCCTCCTTCATGCCCTCATCGTAGTTGAGCTTGGTGATAGGATCGATCTGGTCGGCGATCAGCTTGACTACCTGATGATTCTTGTCCTTCGGAGTCCCGGGGCCATCCATGATCTGCTCAATCTGTCCGTGCATCTTATCGTGGATCTTGCGCACGGCCATCGGAGTGCGCAGAGCATCCAAAGAGAAGCTGGCTACTCCGCCGTGCTGCGTGGCTACCTCATGTGCTATGCTGTGCAGCTTATGGTTGATCTCCGCGTACTTCTCGGGGTACTTATCGGCCAAGTCAGTGAACAGCTGCTTGATGCCTTTCTTATCCAACACGCGACCGTGATCCCGAAGATCTTCGGGAAGCATCTGGTTGATCAAGACCTGACCAACGGTCGTGTCCATTCCCTAGCAGCTCCTGACTACCCCTGCACCCGACGCTGGTAATCATCCACCTGCTTGACCCAGTCCATTACCATACCTCGCGCTAACTCGGGATTCATACCCTTCTGGTTCATCTCATTGGCAACATCGTTTATCAGTGTCTTGAACTGATCAGCTCTGTGCTGATTAATCGTAGTGGCTATATTGGATCCCAGCATAGGATCGTTGGCGCCACCAAAGATCGGCAATTGATTGATATAGTTAACATTCGGATTACCCAACTGGCGCATGATGGCAGAGGTGATGGTAGGAGTAGTTATCTGAACAGGCGTGAACCAGGGATCGCGAAACTTGCCACCGCCCCCGCCGTCACCGCCGGTACCCTTGAACACGCCAGCTTCACGTTGCTTCTTCTCCAACTCGATCTTCCGACGCAGGGTGTTCATCTCGCGCTTGTGTGCATGTTCCTCACGCGCGTCAGGGCTGAACCACTCTGACGGACCGTAAGTACCGCCTTCCGTCAACGCCTGATAGCCACCGTACGCGCCGGCGCCCATGAGAGCTCTGCGCGTCCAAGGGTTCATCTCACCCCATGACTTCGACGCCAGCTGTGAAATAGGCAACGCGCTCTGCGCGGACGAATCACGCATCGACTGAACTGCCTCGGCCGGCGGAACTTGCGCCAGCGTCTGCTTACCTCGGAATGCATCGACCGCATTCCTGAAACGACCGAGAAGCGTCGGCTCGACCGGCGTAGGTTCGGGAGCAGTCGGCGCGACAGGTGCGGTAGGTGCGGTGGGTGCGGCAGGCGCAGCCTTTGCTTCAGGAGCAGGCGCAGCTGCTGCGGGTGCATTCGCTGCTGTGGCTTGCTGGAAGTTCTGAACTGCCGTCGGAGGAGGCGCCTCCCCAAGACCGCCGGCCGGCGCAGGCGAAGTCTTGCCTTTGGCAGCCGGCGCCTTAGGCGCCTTACCAGCACGCGCCGCGGCAGAAATCGCATCTGCCGGCTGAACTCCGGCAGGTTCGACCACGCCAGTCGACTTGACCGCACCAGTCGATCCAATCGCTTTACTGAACTCCTCCGGAGACGCGAACCGCCCACGCGGGTCCGGCGCCGCCTCGCTACGCCACTTCGGAACAAGCTCACCTTCAGAAGTGCGCTGCAACTTATTGGACTTCGCTCTCGGTTGCGATGTAACAGCCGCAGGTGCCGTAGTAGCCGTAGCAGAAGGACCCTTCACTCCCTCAGAAACACGCCGCTTAGCCTCCGCTTTCATTGCCGGCGTAACGCCGGCAGCCGGAGCAGGTGCAGACGGCGAAGCTGCAACAGAAGAAGGTTGGTCAGCTCCGCCCACTCTGGAACCGGCACCAGGGCCTTTCAGTGCTTCTGTACTACGGCCATAGAAATTGGCTCGCGACGCCTCAAGAGAGTCAACCGGATCAACGACCTTCTTACCAACCGCTCCGGGAGTCGGTGCAGCACTGACCGGTTTTGCGGCCGCAGCCGCAGAAGCAGGAGCCGCGTGAGGATAAGGATAAGGTATCACTCCGGGCATAGGCTGGCCGGCTAAGCGCTTCGCTTCCTGGGCCTTCGCGGCAGGAGCACGCACAGTAGAAACCTTCGGAACACGAGCAGCTTCTTTGACCAAAGCCATCATGATCTTCGTGTCTTCTTCATCGAAGCCAGCGGCCTTGCAGAACTGTTCAGCGCCCCAGTCAAACGCCAGGACCCGTTCCTTGAACTCGTCGAGAACCTGGATCGCGGAACCCATGACGCTCATGCCTCCACTCTTGTCTTCGCCCGACATCGGAGTCAGCCCTGAACCCATCAAGGAGGTCTTCGGTGCGCCGATGCTGCTTACAGCGGAAACTGAACCGCCCATCCCGGCCATTCCAGCCGCCCTGGGAGTCTGCGGATGCCTCAAACTTTGTTTGTGTGCACTGTATTGATCCAGCAAACCCTGCCCACCCATAAGCAACATGGGAGCCGCGTTCAGCGCACCCATTGCTAGTGCCGGGATGGCAGCTCGCTTTTCAGTGTGGGCATTCATGCTGGCTTCCCCGATACGTACTTAGTGTTCAATCCGATCCCAAACGTCTGAAGCACCTTAGCGAACCCAGGATCCGTATGATGGTAGACAGCAGTAACACCGGTGTCGATCTGCTGAGCTACCATCAAAGGATTCCCGTAATCATCCATGATGACAATGTTGCGCAGCCCTTTAACCTCCAAGGGCTCACCGAGATTATCGGGCTGCGCGCGAATCTGCATCATCTACCCCCTGCGACGGAGATGCGTAATCATGGTCTGAAGCCGGTTGTCACCTGCCGTGGGTACCATCGCCCGAGCAGCCGCCTGAACCTGCATCGGGGGAGCGCCGCCTGGAGGAGGTGCACCAGCCCCGCCGCCCGGAGGCTCACCCATGATGGGCGCTTCAGGCGCCGCGCCAGGGCCAGCCGGGGCGCCGATCGGAGACGGCGGGCCGCCCAGCCCACCCCCGCCAGCACCTTCCGTCCCATCCGGCGGGCCGCCAGCTGCGCCACCGCCCGGTTGCAGCAAGCCCATAAAGATGCCCAGCAGCTCGTCCAGCTTGTTGCTAATGTCATCCAACTTGGCCTCAGTACCGCCCTTCTTGCCGCCAGGCGCACCGGGCATGCCGGGCTGACCACCAGCCGCGCCGCCCTGCTGCTGCATCATCTGCATGAACTGCATCAAATCCTGCACACCGATCTGGACTGACTGTCCGGGACCGGCAGCCGCGGCGGCCGGATCCGTCGGAGGCGCACCGCCCGCAGCGGCCGGATCACCGCCTGGAGGAGGCGCGCCGCCAGCCGCAGACGGATCCATAGGAGGGGCACCGCCAGGAGGGGCACCGCCAGGAGGAGCACCACCCGGAGGAGGCGCACCACCCGCAGCGGCCGGATCCATCGGCGTGAACGCAGCCTTAGAAAGCTCTTGGGCAAGCCGCTCCTTGGCCTGCTTGATCAACATGGACGCTCTGGACATTAGAGATTCCCCTTTCGTCTTCCCATCACCCTGGCCAATGGAACTTTACGCGAGAGTGGATCGAGCCGGTTGCACCAGTCCGAAGCAAACTGAGTCTTCGATCCGGTCAGTACATCCGGCACCGGTCCTTCCGGCCCAGACGGCATGGCTCCCTTGCCATCGCTGTTGGCCAACTCGTACGTGCGCATCAGCCCGGCCAGTTTGGCCATTGCGCGTTCCTGCTCCGATGCCTTCTGCAGCCTGCCAATCGTCAGCAGCGCCGCCTTCTTGTCCTGCGAAACCCTCAGAAAGTCAAGAACTGCCGTCTTGCGCAAGCCAGACTTTACCAGTCGTACCAGCGCCGCAGCTTTGTTCATCGGGCGAAACTCTGCTAGGGAAACCTTCTCATCAGTCGAACCACCAAACGGCAGAGACCCGGGTTCGGTAGTAAAAGCAGACGCCCTGGCCGCACTGCCAGTCGTACCAAGGCCAGTCGTACCGAGCATCGAACCAATGTGATTGCTCGTATTAGCCAGGTTCTTTACTGCCGGCCCTCGCTTAGCCAAATTGGCCGTACCATCAACCTGCTTGGTACCGCCGGCACCGCGCTCGGGAATGGCCTTTCTCATTATCGCCTGCTGGCCAGCCTCTGGAAAGTTCCCGACACCCTGAGCCGCAGCTTTGAGCAGCACGCTGCCGATAGCTTCGGATGCCGTCTTTGACAACCTATATGGATAGAGCGCAGCCAGAAGCTCAGCCCTGGCGAATGCCGCCAACTTGGATTGCGGCTGTGGAGAACTGATCGCCCGCCTGTTGGACCTGTAACTGTACCCGCTCCTGCCGGCTGCATCGCCGCCCTTGCCCGTAGCATTGGCCTGATCGTTTGACATCGTCACACCGACACCACTGTCAGACTTGCGCGATAGCGCGGACAGACGATCAATGGGCAGCGACTCGAGCGGAGTCTTCTGATGGAAGTTGGTGCTCAGCTCATTGGAAACAGGAGGTATCTCCTGCTTGACCTCGGGAACCGCGGACGGGTCAAGCGCGAAGGCAATCTTATTTCGCATGGCTACCTCAACCAACGGATGAACCCCACGGACCTTCTCCCTATCAACCTTCTGCACTGACTTGGACCGTTTCGACCGCTCGTACCCGGCATCGACGGCGAGATTCTCAATCACCGGACCGGGAGCAGTGATAGAATCGAGCCCGGAGACCTTCTTCATCTCAGCTCTCCCTCACGTTAACCCGGTCAGTGGCACCGATCTCGCCGCGCCAGAACGCCGAAAGAACATCAGCCTGGCTGCGGAAGACCCTGGGCTGTACTTTATCATTCTTGGCCTTGCTCGCCAAATACAATCCAAGCACGAACTCCTGGTTAGGAAGATAGTGCACGTTGAAGTCCTTGATCGACTTCAGGTTCTTGGATGGCATCATCTTGTTCACTGCTTCGGCCACCGACTCATCCGTAACCGGGACGTGATAGTTCATCGCGTCGCCGTCGAAATCAGCGCCAAAGCCGGGCGTAATGGTCGGTGGAACTTGCAGCGTGTGACCCTTTGTCAACACCGGCCACGCCGCCATGAAGCCGTACTTGTAAAGCGTCGGCGCCCGATTGATGATCACCGGCCGAGCTTTCAACTCCTCTTTCATTGCCCCCAGCGCGTCCGGCGTCTTGTCGGCAACCGCTTTGGCCGCCGCCATGGCCGGCATGCCGCGGCGAATCAGCCGCCGCACAATGAACGGCCGATAGATGATCCATGCCTTCTCCTCCGGTAGACCCACCTGATCCATGTTCAAGTCAGGATTCGGAGTGATGGTGGCCCGTCCGACCATATCAGTCGAGACGCCCAGCACGCGCCGCTGGAACATGCCGAACTTGGGACTGCCGCCGAAGACGTGGGAGAGCAGCCCGCGCACACCCTTCTCCTGCGTCTTGGGTTGCACAGGATCGCCGAAGCCGGTGATGGCCTTGTAGCCGTTGTAGAGCCGCAGCCTCTCTTCGCCGAGCGCATTGTCGCCAGCCACGGCGCGCAACTCCTTCATGTCCTCGTTGGCCAGGAAGAGATCGCGATAGAGGTAGTTGGGATCAGCGGTCAACTGCATGCCCCTAAATGCCGTGACCGGACGCATGGCAGGAGGCAGAACAGGAACCTTGCTGCCAACCCAGTCCTGCGGTTTCAATCCGTACTGCTTCAGCGTCCGCAGATACCCAAGAACCTTGGTGGCGGAGTCGCGCTTGCTTATCGACCCGCCATCGAGAGCCGCTTCGTTCTGCTTGATCGCTTCATCGATATTGATGCCGGATAACAGGTTCTTAATACCCTTGCCGCCGCTCTCGCCGTTGATGTTGATACGACCGGCCAGCAGATCCTCAAACTTCTTCTGCGTCAGACCGAGAAGACGCCGAATCGGCTCCTCCATTACGGGATTGGGCACCGGTTCCGATAGCTCGATGTGTGACCAGCGCCGGCCGTTATGCCCGCCCGTCAGGCTCTCGTCGAAGAGACCGCCCGGCGTTGGCTTCAGTTTGTCACCCATCACGGTGTCAGCGTTTTGAATGGCACCGGCGGACATCTCACCTACATCCTTGTCTGTCAGCGCGAACAACTGCAACCGATCACCCTGCTTCTTGATGTTGACACCGGCGCCAACCAGGTAAGACAGGAACTTGGAGTAGATAAACGGCTGCCGCGGCGACGGCGGATTCAAACCAAGCCTGAACAGTTTCCAGTAGTCGTCGTTGCGCTGGCCGCGTACCAGGTGCGCGTCGCGTATCACGTTGGTAGCGCCATGACTGAGCAGCGCGTTCAGCTCCATATTGGAGATGCGCTTGGCACCTTCAGGACCGCCCTTGGCCGGCTGTTCCTCACTGGTGTACCCGCCAATGTCGCGCCCGGCGCCCTTGGCCTCAGCTGTGTGGTGCAACTTCATCATGAAGCGCTCGCCAGTCAGTACATTAGGGATGCGCCGACCAGTCCTGGGATCAGTCAGATTCTCAGTATCCTTCAGGTCGTTCTGCTGTAGCTCGCGCCGGACGAGATCAATCCAACTCTCGTTCTGAAACCCGGGCAGCTTGTACGGCTGGCCGCGCTTGCGCGCAGCCTTGCCGAGCAGCGCCTCGAAGATCTGCGCCGGGTTGCCACGTGAGATGACACCTAACGGATTGAGCAACACTTCCGTCGGGTTGCCTTCGGAATCGTGCGGCATGTGTGCGTCAGGAATGATGCGCGAAATCACGCCCTTGTCACCGTAGCGACCAGCCAGCTTGTCACCTTCCTGAACAGGCGTGTACGCTTTGACAATGACATTGAAACCACCTTCCTTCAGTGGTTCCACGTCGGTGACCACGCCATCGGCATCGTGCTCCCAGGTGACTGAGCCATCTGTGAACATGGGCTTGCGCCCGCGGTGAACGGCATCAATCTGTGTGCGGTTAAGTGCCAGCACCAGCGGATCACCCTTGTGCACCTTGGAACCCGGCTTAATGGTGCCGTCGTCACCAATGCTCTTGATTTGCTCAGGCTTGAACTTGCCGGGGAAGATGGAAATGAACTGTTTGCGTCCAATATCCATCGACCCTTCGGGATCCGACAGTGGATTCTGGTACATATGCTCGGATGCAAGCTTCCTGGCGCCCGACTCCGAGATGACAATAGCATCTTCGTAGTTCAGACCGCGGTACGGCATGTAGGCCACACGCAAATTCTTGCCGACCGCCATCGTTCCCTTGTCAGTGGTGAAATTGCTTCGCGCCAACGTGTCACCGGGCTTCACGCGATCACCGATCTTGACAACTGGCGTGTTGTGCAAGAACGTCTTACGATTGAACGGGAAGTTGACGTACATCTCATGGTCCTGAGCCGTACCGTCTGCGTACTTGACCGAGATACTGTCATTGCCGACGTTAGTTACAATCCCCGGTGCCTTGGCCTTGATCGCACCAACATGCTCCCCATACAGCTCATCGAAACTCTTACCAGACGCGTCGGCGCTCTGAACAAGCGGTTCATCAGGCTTCTCCAGCGGCAGCGCCTGATTCATGAATTTGGCACCCATGAGCAGACGACCTGCCTTACTCCCGCTAATGAGCGGCACCAGATTGGACCCACCAGTGAACATCTGCGAATGATGCGGAAGAATGTAATCCACTTCATGCGGGCTAACAAATTCGACTTGATGCGACTTCACCATCGCACGAATGTGCTTGCCACCTCGTTCCAGTTCACCAGGGAAGGCCACAGTCGAGCGAGCTGCTTTGTCCGCCGCCACCATCTCCGTGCGGCCGGTCTTAGCGTTGATCATGTTCGTGTAGATCTTGCCATCGCTGCCCTTCATCGTGCCGTGCGTAACGCGTGAATCCACGCCAATCTTCTCGTTCTCAGGTGAACGCACAGGATCGATGTAGCCAAAGTGAGACGGTTGGACATTGCGAGACTCGTCAGGAATGGCGTCCATCGACGGGATGCCACCCTCGCCCATGCGCACGACACGGACCTGCTGATCGTAGACTTCGAACGGGTTGATCTCCTCCAGCGGCATACCCAGACCGGAGCGCATCAGCACTCCCTGAATCTGCGGAGTCAATGCACCGGTCGGAACGTGCTTCAAGTTGCCGCGAAGCGTGGCTTTCCAGAGCAACTTGCGGCCCAGCTGGCCGGCATCCTTGTGCACGCGCTCAGCAAAGAAGTCCTCCGGGCCATGGAACATCTGGAAGGCCAGAGAATCCCGATCGTCTACCTCTTCTTTGCCACGTGAGATGTTGAGCAGCTTCTGCGACGCGCGCAATATGGTATCGGTTCCAGCGTTACCGTGTGGATGTCCCAAAGTCATCTTGGTAACTTCGGGATCCAGCTCGATCTTGTCGAAAACCTGCTTCAGCTGTTCGCCACTCTTGTCATCAGAAGCAGCACGCTTTTGCAGGAGTCGCATCAACTGGCCGTTGGCGGCTGCCTTCTGAAACTCGCCGTATCCGTCGAGCAGGCCGTCACCGACCCCGTAGTTTGCTCGCTGCTCAGTGAAAAGCTCGGCAGCTTTCTTGGCCGAACTCCTGCGAATAGCAAAGGTGATGTGGAAGCGCATGTCGAAACCGTGCTTCGAGTTCTTGGGAAGCTCAGGCAGACCCAGCGACTTCCGGTACTTGCGCAACTGCGGCGATTCAACTTCCAGGAACCAGACCCGGTCCACCCCGTCCCATGAATGAGGAACGAGATCGACCATGCGCTTCAAGTAGAACTTGAACGGCTGACCGATCTTGGCCACGCCTTCCCACTTGAACCCGTGCTTCTCCTTCAGCTGATCGACTTCGTCCTTGCTCAGCACGCTGATGTGCGGATTGTCGGCGTGCGGCTCGCACTCAATGCCTTCCGCCTTCAGATTGTGGTAAGCCGAATCGCAGAGACCCTTGTGCACGTCCAGCAGCACCCACCCAGAACCGGAAGACTGTAACTTGCCAGTCTGCCAGAGATAACGCCACTTCCGATCACTCACTTCACGCCCAATCTGTGCTTCCTTTAGCGTAACCACGTATACGCTCGCAGGCGAGCCGGCGCAGGCCGCCTTGTCCAGTGCCTCAGCCTCTGCTTCCTCCTCATCGGTCGGATCGGCGTCCTTACGATCCTCCGTGTTGGCATCTGCCCGTGTGTAGACCAACTTGGCAAACGCGCGCGAAACGGCACGAGGATCAGCCGCCTCCATATTCTTCTGCAGCAGCTCACGACCCCAGTGCTTCTCGATGTCGGCATCCGAGACACCCATGGACCGCAAGATGGGATAGAGCTTCAACTCAGATTGACCGACACCTGCGCGGAAGATGCCGGTGTCTGGTTCCATGTACAACCTAAAGGAGGGACCGGTGCCAGGGCGCGAGTTGAAGTGCGCCTCGAGAATACCATTCTCCTTCACGCGGGCGTAGACGCCGGCCTTGAGCCGCATCTGGTTAGCAACCGTGTACTCGTTACCGCCGTAGATGAACGTGCCTCGGTGAGTCAGATACGGAACATGCGCCACCACGCCAGTCTTCTCGTCAACAGTCTTACCGTCTTCCTTGTTGATCAACCGCCACGTACCGGTCAGCTGTTGCTGCAGGGTACTGCCACGCATGATGGCATTCTTCTGCTCGGCCAACGTGAAGGGCTTGTCCTCTTTGTAACCAACGTCTGTCAACTCCAGACGATACCGCTGATTCTCAATGGGGTATTTAGCTTTGATCGCGCCAATGACGTTGCCAAATATTGACTTCCGCATGGCGTTGACGTCGTTGAACTCGCGATACGTGACAGGCGCAGACGGCACCAGCGCGTTACCGGCAGGCTGGCGTTGTGGTGCCGCCGGCGGCGTCAGCGCGGTCGGAGCTTCCGCGATGGGAGCTTCAACACCTGCCGGCGGCACCGTCGGATCTTTACCCGCAAGGGTTGCCATTATCAAATCGCTGCTGCAGTCGCAGCGTCCTCCACAGGAGCCGGTTCAGACTTGATTTCGGGTACCTTCCCCGCGCCCTCTGGCTCCGCGATAACCACAGGCGGATGTACGTACGCGCGACGGCGCAGGTACTCACGCATGGCTTTCAATTCCTGCAGCGACTTGTCGTGCTTCTCCGCCCAGTTGTGCCCTACCGCAAACGCACCCGAACCAAGCAGCGTTGCCAGACCAAGATACATGTTCGTGAGCTGATTAAGTTCGCCTTCAGCTTCCTTCACATGCATCTTGGCGATGCCATCAATGAACATGGCCGCTTTCTGCTCGGCTGCGCCATCAAGCTTGTGTTGGTCGTATTCGCCGGACAGCGCCTGCTCGAACTCCTTCTTGGCACTTTCAAGCGCGGTATCAACCTGCTGTCTGGTCTGCCCCTGAAGCTCTTTGTTCGCGTCCTGATAGCCCGCCATGAACGATTTCGGCACACCTAAAGCCAGCGCAGGATAGTAGGCCGGATGCGTGGAAGGGTCGGTGGTGATCTTCGTGGCCTCTTCCTTCTTCTCCGACATGAAACGAAGCATCGCAGCCACCGCATCCTGCGTACCGTACCTGACAGGATCAGTAATGGGTCCAGCTTCCTTGGAAAGCAAACGCGGGTCGAACCATTCGGCAACCTTCTCCGGAACTTTGAACACGATCTCACGGCCGGGCGAACCCTCCAACGACGACAACTCGCTGGGTGCAAGATCGCCGGAGATCTCTTTCTCAATTTCGCTCTGGGGTCGATTCTTGCGCATGGCATACCCGAGAGTGTAGGCAATCTCCTGATACTTCTTCATGCGCCGAGCAGCTTCATCCATGGCAACATCAGAAGACAGCGGAGCTACCTTACGGAAACGCTCTTGCTGGGCAGCCAATGACTGCTCCCAGTCTTCCCCGCCCATCTTCATCAAATCCCGAACGCTCTCAGCAAAGGTGCCCATTGACCACTCCTTACGCCCGCGGCGTGAAATCCGTGGGCATGTGCGTGAACACCAGCGCCCAACGCAGGAAGATCCGCCAGTTCTTGGCCTCGGAATCATACTGCCGTTCCTCAGCAGAGATGATCGCCGAGCCATTCGTCACCAACTGGTAGACAGCGCGATAGTCGTCCAGATCTTCCTGCTTGCTGAGATCCAGAATCCAGACGTGCGGCTCGTACGAAACCTGCGGCTGCTTGTGCGCCGGATCGTCTTCCTTCAGAAACGGTATGGTACTACCACGGAAAGGAAGACCGTCCCATCCCGGCAGGACGAAATTCTTATCCTTGAGCCGGTGCGGGTCCAGCAACGGTGACCAACCTGGTTCGAACCGTTTCACCACAGAAGATGCACCGTTGCCATTACTAGGCTCCCGGATGGCCTCCTCGGAAGGCCCAGGCTCGCCGATCGGCTTAGGTTCAGACGACTCGCTCACCGACGTCCCTCCTAGCCCTACGCTCTTTCATCTTGGTCGCAAGCCGGCGGTACAAACCAATGAGTTCGGCCTTCTGGAGATTCTCAATTGACTTCGGGTCAGGTGAGGCCAGTCGCTCGGTGGCTACGCCAGCAAGCCCGCCAAGAACCAACGGTGCTGCCAGAAGCGCCTTGCCGGCCGTCCCGGCGACACCGGCGCCAATGTCCATGGCCTTGCCGGCAACCATACTGACCGGCGCCGAAACACCGCCAGCAATGCTCCCCAGAACCGCGGCCGGATCAGTGAGATCTGACGCCGAAGCAGCCTGCTTAGCCATCGCAAAGAACTCGGAAGGCAGGAGACCCTGGTCGGCCAATCCGCGCAAGAAGCCAACCTTAAACGCATCTACGCGCTCTTGAGAATCGTTCATGACAGCACCCTCTCGAAAAGCCGTCTAAAGCTTCAGCATGCGGTCGATCATTCCGCGGGCTTCGTCTCCAAGCGTGCCGCTGCATTCAGCAGCTTTCTCCAGAATGTCGGCCATCTGCTCACCGCTAAGATCACGCTCTATGCAAGCTCGGATAAACCCATCCATGAACGGCGTGCCAATCCGCTGATCTGAACCAGCTTCCTTCTCAACGATCGGAACACCAATTGGTCCCTTACCTTTGCCAAACCCAAGCCCGCGACCTTTACCTTTAGAGCGCAACTTGCTGCCAGGGCACTCTTTGTCTGTAACCTCACCAGACTTGCCCAGCGCCTGCTGAAAACGCTTCTTGGCATCCGGCTGACTGGCAGCGGCATACCCTCGTACAGCTCCCCGGCGATACTGAGCCAAACGCTCGTACGCTGCTCGACCGCGATGTGTAGAACCAAACTGAGAGATGTTCTTGGCAATATCGTCAGACTTGCGCGGAGCCATCGCAACACTGGACGGTTGTCCTGCCTGCATGGGCTGCATAGGACCAGTCTGCGGCGTCTGCGGCGCGGCATTGGCGTCGGCTCGTTTCGCCAGATGATCGGTAATCTTCTGCAAAGCGGCACGCTTCTGCAGTTTGCTAACCAAGACGTACAGCATCGCCTTCTTGGTGTGCTTCTTCTCAGGCAAGCTCTTGATGTCAGGCGTATGGTGAGCCCACCGCCGAGCGGTACCTTTGGGAACCTCACCGCGGGATTCAGCTGCGAACATGAACCGTTGCTGAGCCTTCGACTTGAATGGCATGGCCTATCCTCCTGACGTTACGGCTATTGTGTTCCTTGTGCCCTAACAAGTCAACTGTCACGAAGTGCGCGGCTCACAGCTACCGCCGCCTGATCCAACCACTCGCTCTCCTTATCGAGAAGCGTATCTTTAATCTTAGTGCCAGCAGCAGCCACACCTCCAAGCGGATCCATCGCGAAGTTGAGCGCATGCAAAGGAACTGCGCCAAGTGTCCCGTACTGTTGTTCTGCTTCGCCCATCCGCTTGCGACTCTCGCGCCCAGCACCGCCAACCGAAGACGCCAGAGATGAGAAATAACCCTTATCGCCCCGTTGATATGCCGGATCCTGCAACGGGCGAGTAAGATAGAAAGCACTGGCCAAACCCAACGGCAAAAGCGACCACGGCGACATGCTCCACTTCATCTTACCAGTCGCAGGGTTGACACTGCGGGGCAACAGTTGTGATGGACTTAGCACCGAACCAACGTGTTCAGGAAACGACCTTGCCTTCTTACCGCTGATCAGCTTGTTAATTCCCCAACCCAACCCAGCACCAATACCAAGAGTCGCACCAGCGCCAAGATAGCTCGGACTGTAAGTAGAAGCTCCTGACTCAAAAGCCTGTTGTTCTATCGCCGGACGATCCTGTAGGCGCTGTCTCAGAAGGCGATGCGCTTCTTCCGACGACATCTGCCCACTGCGCACCAGTTCCCGGTAATGCTCCAACGCGGCTTGCTCAAATTCCGGAACAGCGGATGAAGGATCGACATTACCTTTGGATAACCGACTCTCGAACTCGGCGAGATCAGCCCGCTTCTTCATGATCTCAATCAATGAGGGCATCGCGCTTCCTCGCTCCACGATCCTGTCCGCATCATACCGTGCGTGCCGCAGGCGAGCAAGGGTCTGTCGCTAAGCTGTTTCGACCAGGGTGTTAATCGTCCTGGACAACTCACCGGCCGTAATAGGCTTGCGAATGAGCTTGAACTTCTCCAGGATATGCTTGTCGGCGTAGACGGAGTCCGTCAGCGTACTCCAAACCACCACCGGGCACTGTACGGACTTCAGCTCGTCGATCACATCGCCCATGAACCCGGCAGCAGTCACATCAGCTAGAACGAAATCCCAGGTGTCCTCCTGCAACCGCTTTCTGAGGACGAAGATGTTCGAAGCCAGATCGGCTGTGGTATCCCGCACATTCTCGCGCAAGAACTCAACCGCCCGGCGAGCGAAGTCCACGTTCGGGTCGAACACGAGTACCTTCATGGTCACTCTCCTCGACGTGGTTGGTGCTGCTGCTGAAGCAGAACGCAGTAGCGACCATGTTCCTCTCTGGTCATGAACACGGCCTGGAAGCCGGCCACCGTGGTGCGGAGGTCAGCGATTTCCCTGGCTTGTTCATTAATGCGTCCATGCAACTTTTCAACTTTCGAATCAGTGGAATCCCGGAGCTTCTCCAAGTCGGCCTTGAGCTCCTTGTTCTCTTCCTTATATGTCTTGGCGATCCACCCAACTAGCCCGAAAATCAATGTAACTACGATTCCACCGACCCACTGGAAGGTTGCAAGATCCATTTGAGCGCTCCCGTTGGTGTGTGCCCCTTGTGCAGGGCCTCCTGAGTTAACAATACCCTATCGCAACTCAAAACAGAAGCCACGGTAAAACAGCTACGAACAGCTCAACGCACTGCAGTTACGTTCAGATGCCACGGCTCGCTGTCACGTCCGACCTGAATGCGCGCGATGTCCCTGAAGCCAGCGTCGCGCAGAAGCCGGAACAGAGAGGCTTCTGTGTAACCCCAGCGATGTGCATCCTCCACCGAACCACCACGAGTCAACTCATGCCAGCCGTAGAAGCCAGCCATCGCGTGGTTGAAGTTGCTGACCGGATCGGTGGTCTGGTTGTGCGCTTCGCCAATGAGCTGCTTTGCGTGGAAGACCATGTCCGGCACGATCACGTGCAAGGAGCCGCTGGGCTTCAGCAGCTGGTACCAGTTCGTCACTGTCTTCGCGGCATTGGGCAGCAACAGATGCTCGAGCATGTGCCGGGAGTAGACCTCGTCAATGGTACCCGGCGGAAACGGCCCCGACTCCCAGGCCAGCATTACCAGATCGGTATGGTTTGTGGGCCGGCAATCGATGTTGACGTAGCCTGCAAGTGCCACATCACCACAGCCGAAGTTCAGTCGGATCATAGCCGCCCCTTGCTCAGAATCGCTACCTCTTTGTTGGCCATGCCCAGCCGCTTGTCCACACGCTCAAGCACGTAGATCGGATTGATCGTGTGAAAGACCTGCAGCCACTGCATCGGCGTCATGACGCTCAGATGGCAGTTCCCGTCGTCGTAACAGGCGATCTTGTGGAACTGCTGGTGCGCCAACCCGTCGATGCGCCGGATGACATTCAGCAGCGCATGCGGCGCGATGTGCTCAAGGAAATCCGCGCTGACCACCAACTCCGCCTTGCACATCGGCACGGCATCGTAGAGATCGACTGGGAAGAAGAGCACGTTCGGATGCTTCCGCATGATCTCGGTAATGCGCGGGGATACTGCCCAGTCGCAGCCGTAGACCCGTTTGAAGTGCGGTGCAGCCAACTCCAGGTAACGACCGTTACCACAGGCCAGTTCCAACACGGTACTCGCTCTGAACGACAACGTGTTCGACAGCTCATCCAGCAGCCAGTTGTTGTTCTGGTAGTTCGCGTTGCGGTCGTGGAGATCCTGGTAATACGCTGCATTGCGATTTGGGTAGTCGGGCATGGCCACCTCCAGGGAACACTTTATACTACACTGGCGAGGTGACACAATGACGAAGGTACGTCTGTACTCATGCGGTGGCGAGCAGGGTACCAGCGAGTATCCCCTTGGCCTCGGCTTCCTGTTGGCCAACGTCAATGCCGACGTCAAGATCGTCAAGCACCTGGTCGAAGCGCGCGGCGCCGACATCCTGGGCCTGTCGTCCAATGCCTGGGGACTGAAGGAAGCGCACACCATCTGTGCAGATCCCAACTGGAACACGGTTGTGCTGGGCGGCCAGGGCGCGCTCTGGCCTGGGCTGGATGACGGCGGCGGCTTCGACTTTGTTGTTCGTGGTGACGGAGAACTCGCCCTGCAGGCCATCGTGGACGGCTTCACCGGAAGCAAAGTTCTGACGATGCGCGTGCCGGAGCTGGACGCGCTCAACCCTCCGGAGCGCGGCGCCTGCACGCCCTGCATCCCGATCGTCACCTCGCGCGGCTGTCCGTTCCGCTGCGCCTTCTGCAGCTCGTACGCCCAATGGGGCGCGCCGCGGTTCCATTCGATCGGCTGGGTGATGAACGACATCCACGAGTGCGTGCGCCGGTACAAGGGCATCAAGGAATTCAACATCCTTGACGACCTATGGGCCTACCCGCCTGTCAGGTTCCAGGAGTTCCGAGACGCCTGGCTGAAGGCCGGCTACCACAAGCGCTTCCAACTGCGCGGCTTCATCCGGTCCAACATGGCCAGCAAAGAGATGTTCTTGGACATGAAGCGGATGGGCTTCTCGCGGATCCGCTTCGGCGCCGAGTCCGGCAGCGACCGGATCCTGAAGATGGTGTCCAAAGGTGAAACCGTCGCCGACCACCAGCGCGCGATAGACCTGGCCCACGAAGTCGGGTTCCCGATCTCTGCATCATTCATGCGCGGCATCCCCGGCGAGACAGCCGCGGATCTGGCCGCCACCCAGGCATTCATCGCCCGCAACAAAGGGAAGCTGATAATAGAGGGCAGCTACGTCTTCAAAGCTTTCCCAGGTGCGCAGCTATGGACAGGGGAG
>Ga0105099_10000807_pt1 | contig 20770 bp, 21 predicted proteins | sample PPLLak3cmMay2015_2_FD_79138 | JGI IMG/M metagenome (GOLD analysis project Ga0105099, IMG submission 79138) | Freshwater sediment microbial communities from Prairie Pothole Lake near Jamestown, North Dakota, USA - PPLs Lake P8 Core (1) Depth... | ecosystem: Environmental > Aquatic > Freshwater >... | reverse complement strand
GCCGGGCCGATATCGGGATCGCCTTCGACGGCGACGCCGACCGGGCTCTCTGGGTCGACCACCACGGCCGGATTCTGACCGGCGACCACACCCTCTTCGTCCTGAGCCGGGACATGGAAGCCCACGGACGGCTCCGGGCCAGGACGGTCGTCGCCACGACCATGACCAATATGGGCCTGGAAAAAGCCCTGGCCGCCGAAGGGATCGGCCTGGTCCGAACCCGCGTCGGCGACAAGTACGTCCTCGAAAAAATGATCGAGATCCGGGCCAACCTGGGAGGCGAACGCTCAGGCCACACCATCCTTTCGGATGATTGCCCGACCGGAGACGGCCTGTTAACGTCCCTAAAAATACTCGAGGTTATGATCCTCAAAAACCGCTCCCTCGCCGACCTGATCGAGGGTTACACGGAATTTCCCCAGGTCCTGAAAAATGTCCGGGTCGCCGAGAAGCCCGATCTTGCGAGCCTTCCGGAAGTCGTCGAAGCCATGGCCGACGTCCGGGGACGGCTGGGAGCGGACGGCCGGCTGGATGTCCGCTATTCCGGGACAGAGCCGCTGGCCCGGGTCATGGTCGAAGGCGAGGACGAGGATTTGATCGAAATCCTGGCCGCCCGGGTCACGAGTGCGATCCGCAAGAAAATCGGGGCTTGAAGGGCCCGGAGAGGAGATGATCCCGTGAAACTATCCGTCAACGTCGATCATATCGCCAGCTTGCGCCAGGCCCGGCGGGCAACGGAGCCCGAGCCTGTCCTGGCCGCTTTCCTGGCCGAACAGGCCGGAGCGGCCGGCATCACCGTCCATCTTCGCGGCGACCGCCGCCACATCAACGAGCGGGACGTCCGGCTCCTTCGGGAGACGATCAAAACAAAGCTTACCGTCGAAATGGCCGCCACGCCGGAGATGAAAGCCGCGGCTTTAGCCATCCATCCCGACGTCGTCTGTCTCGTTCCGGAAAAGCCCACCGAGCTGACGACGACCGGCGGCCTGGACGTCCTGGCCCAGCGCAAAACCCTCAAGGCCCACCTTCCGGCCTTGGTCAAGGCCGGGATCCGGGTTTCGATCTTCGTCGACCCCTCGCTCCCCCAAATCCAGGCAATCGCCGACCTCGGACTGCCTCAGATCGAAATCCACACGGGAATTTTCGCTGAAGGCAAAACCGCCCGAGCCCGGGAAAAAGCCCTCGAAGACATCCGGACGGCCGCCTCGGCCGCCGCCCGGTTGGGCCTGGAGGTCACGGGCGGGCACGGCCTCGATTATCACAACGTCGGCCCGATCGTCGCAATCCCGGAAATGACCGAGCTGTCGATCGGATTTTCGATCATCGCCCGGGCGGCGATCGTCGGCCTGGACCGGGCCGTGCGCGATATGGTCGCTCTGCTTGCCCGCCGGCACACCCGGTAATCGTCGGAACGAACGCTGCGGAGGCCGCTGTCATGGATATCCGAATCAATCCCGCCCGCTTGCAGACGCATCTCGAAGACCTCGGCCGGATCGGGGCCGATCCTGCCGGCGGCATCACCCGGCCGTCCTTCAGCCGGGCCGATTTCGAAGCCCGGGCCTGGTTGAAAGACCGGATCGAAGAAGCGGGCTTGGCGTACCGGGAAGACGGAGCGGGAAACCAGTTCGGCCGGTTGGAAGGAGCCGTTCCGGGCAAGGTGGTTTGCGCCGGGTCCCATATCGATACCGTCAGAAACGGCGGGATGTTCGACGGCGCGGCCGGCGTGGCCGCCGCCCTCGAATGCCTTCAGACGATCCGGGAGAACGGCCTCCGCCAGCGCCTGCCCCTCGAAGTCGCCTCGTTCACCGACGAAGAGGGAAACCTGGTCGGAGATTTTCTGGGCAGCCGGGCGTTCACCGGCACCCTGAACCGGGACCTGCTCGAGCACGGCCTCACATCGTTCGGCCGGCCGCTTCGGGATGTCCTCGAAGGCACCCCCTTTTCCCTCGATACGATCCTGGCGGCCAAAAGCACGGCCCCGGAGCTCGAGGCGTTCATCGAGCTTCATGTCGAACAGGGGCCTGTCCTGGACACCGAGGGGATCCCGGTGGGCATCGTTGAAACCATCAACGGCAAGCAATACCGCCTCTGCGCTTTCGAGGGTGAGTCGGGCCATTCCGGCACCGTCCCCTTGGAACTGCGGAGGGACGCGTTCCTCGGCTTGGCCGACTTCGCTTTGCGGGCCACCCGCCACGTCGCCGGAAACCATTACGGAAGCTTCGTCACGATCGGCAAAGTCCACGTCCACCCGGGGGCCTTCAGCATCATTCCTCAGCGGGCCGACTTCACCCTCGACTTCCGGAGCACAGAGCCCGCGACGATGGCCGCGCTGGAAAAGGAGCTGCTCGAAATCGCCCGGGACACCGCCGAGACGCGCGGCCTCCGGTTCGTCTCCCGGTTGATGGATCAAACCGCGCCGTATCGCGTCCCGGACCGACTGGTGTCCGTCCTGGCCGGCGAAGCCGACCGGTTGGGATTCGCCCGCATGGGTTTGGCCAGCGGGGCGGGCCACGACGCCCAGATCCTCTCGGCCGTGACCGAAACGGCAATGATCTTCGTCCCGAGCCCGGACGGCATCAGCCACGACCCGGCCGAGTCGCTTCGCTGGGAAGACCTGGAGAAGGGCGCCAACGTCCTTCTGGCCGCGCTGCTGCGGCTTGCGTCTTAGAACGAGGAAGACGACCTTATAGCGAATCCGGGTCGGGTCGGAAGGACCGGGCGGCTTTCTTTTCGCCCTGGAGGCGCTTGCCCTCGAGCATCTTGGCCTTAGCCCGCTTCGACCGCTTGCGCTTCTGCCGCCGGATCTTTTCGATCCGCTGCTCGATGGCGCTTTCCTCGCCTTTCTTCAGGGCTTCGATTTTATCAACGAGGATGCGGCGGGCGAAAAACCGGTTGATCGCCTGGGAGCGCTCCTTCTGGCATTTGACCGAAAGCCCGGTCGGGACGTGGCGGATATAAACGCAGGTTTCGACCTTGTTGACGTTCTGGCCGCCCTTGCCCCCCGAGCGCATGAAGGACTCGACAAAATCGGCCTCGCGGATATCGAGGGCCTCCATCTTCTCCCGGAGGGCGGTGATTTTATCGGGACGGACGGGGCCGAACACCCTACTTCTTTTTCTTCTTGGGCGAGGCGGCGACGAGATATTTCCCGCAGTTTTCGCAGATGTAGATGTCGTTGCTGCCCTCGATGGCCGAGCTCATCTCCGTCGAGACGCTGATGTTGCAGCTCTGGCAGACGCCTTCGTCGACCTCGGCCACGGCAAAACCATAGCGCTCCATGAGCTTGTCGAACCGCGTGAGGAGCGCGGAGTCGAGCTCCTCCCGGAGCAATTCGGCTTGGGCCTTGATCGTGGGCATCTGGGCTTTGGTCGCCCGTTTCTTCTTCTTCTCGATGTCCTGGAGCTTGCGGAGCAAGCCGGCCCGGCTGACGATCTTGTCGTCCTGGGGCAGGCGCAGCTCGATTTCGCCCAGGGCTTCCCAGAGGACGGTCTTGTCCTTGGCTTCAAAAATCCGGCGGCGGAAATGCGGGTCGCGGAGGAAATGGGCCAGGCCGGCGAACAAGTGGTTGAACAAACCCGGCAGGGTCGGATTCCAGATGATCACGATGATCAAGTGGATCTTTTTCTTGTCCGGGGCGGAAAAGTCGATGCCTTCCGAAGACCGGCCGACGGCGATACTGATCTCGCCGTCGGAATCGACCCGGGCGTGGGGGACGGCGATGCCGTCGCCCAGGGCGGTCGACTCCAGGTTTTCCCGGTCGATGAGCCGGGTCAGGATCATCTTCTTGTTGCGGATGAGCTTCTGTTTGGCCAGGACTTCGATCAGCTCTTCCACCGCCTGGACTTTGTCCGTGGACTTGAGGTCGAACACGAGCTGGCCGAGCTTGAAATAGTCTGAAAAATGGCTGATGCCGAGGAGATCTTTTTTATCCATGCGTCACCGTTCTCCCCATATCCTACCTTACCCCGGCCCCCGGGTCAAACGCCGGGCGGAACCGGTCATTTTCTCCGGAACGAGCTTGTCGGCTTGAACTGGGGAAGGGTTGCGGCGGCGTCCAGCAGGGCGATGATTTCCCGGGCCCAATCGGTGATTTGGATCGTCCCGGAGTAGTCCCAATCCGGCTTGATTTCGTCGTCGACCTGGTGGTAGCCGCTTTTTTTATATGCGGCCTGTTTTTCCAGGATATATCCCTCGCCGTTCTTCCGGGAGACGATCCCCTCGTGCAGCCAGACGGCCGGGATGCCGGCCCGGGCGAAGCTGAACTGGTCGGAGCGGAAAAAGTAACCCAGCTCGCGGTTTCGCTCTTCGATGTACCGGAGGCCGAGGTTGGCCGCGGCCCGCGAGGCGATGTCGTCGAGGTCGGAGTGGGAGGCCCCGATGCCGTACACGTCCTCGGTCTCCCCCCAGACGCCTGTCATCTCGAAATTGAGGTTGGCCAGAATCGCCCCGGCGGGAATCGGAAGGTGGCGGACGAAATTTTCCGAGCCCAGGAACAGCTCCTCCTCCCCGGTGACGGCGGCGAAGACGAGCGTCGCTTTCGGCTTTTGAGGCGCGTCCCGGTAATAACGGGCCAGGGCCAGCATCGCCGCCGTGGCCGAACAGTTATCCACGGCCCCGTTGAAGATTTGATCCCCTTCCCGGGTCAGATCCATCCCCAAATGATCGAAGTGGGCGGAAAGCACGATGTACCGCTCATCCGCTCCCTGTCCGGATCCCCGGAGGATGCCGGCGACATTGGAAGCCGGAACCGAGCGGAAGCGGCTCTTCAAGCGGGCTTCGACCTTGGCCTCGAGCGGGACCGGGACGAATCCGTTGGTTTCAGCCGCCGCCCGGAGAGCCGCCCGGTCGAACCGGCCCGTGGCGGCGATGATTCGGTCGGCCGCTTCGCCGCTGACCCAGCCCTGGAAAAAGAGAGGTTGCGGCTTGTCGGGGAGGAAAAAATCCTCGTTGGCCCAGCCGTTCCGGACGACATCCCAGCCGTAGGCCGCACCCTTGGTTTCATGGATAATGAGGCACCCGGCGGCCCCCAGCTCCGCCGCTTTTTCGAACTTGTAGACCCATCGGCCGTAATACGTCATCGCTTCGCCGTCAAACAGGCCGCCAGGCCCATTCCCCGGTTCATTGATCTCGACCAGAAGGACTTTTCCTTTGACATCCATGCCCTTTAAATCGTCCCAATCCCGCTCTGGGGCCTGGATGCCGAATCCGACATAGACCAAATCGGCCGCGACGGGTTGAGGAATATCCTCGCGGTACGTTCTGGCCACGAATTCTTTCCCCGGTTCCAGGGTGATGGTCCGGCCGCCCGATTTGATCGTCAAAGATGGCGGGACGGCCGGAAGGCATCCCTTCACCTCGAAATGCTGCCGGTAGCTTCCATCGAAGGCCGGCTCGAGGCCGAGCAGGCGGAAATACTGCTCCTGGTAAAGAGCGGCGATCTCGACTCCCCGCGTTCCCGTCAGCCGGCCTTCCAGCAGGTCGTCGGACAGAAACCGGATATGGGCTTCAATCTCGTTGGCGGTAATCGGCCGGTCGGCGGGGGCCTCGGCCTTGCAGGCCGGGAAAAGAAGGGCCAAAGTCGCAAAGATGAGATAAATGTTTCGTATCCGGGGCGTCTTCATATGCTTCCTCCTCAAATACTTTTTCCATCCTGCCTAGTCTGGAATATTCATAAATATTTAAAATCTTCTAATACTCATTATATTTACAACAAAATAGATTAATCACAACGTCTCTCTAATACGGGACTCTTGGGAAGCCAGGAGGAATGTCTCGCAGAGTCCGGACACCGCCACCGCCCGGGTAGCCAGGGCGACGCCGGCCTCGACCGCTCGAAACACCGGCTCGCCGCGGAGCAGACGCTCGATTGCGGCCGCGGCGAACACGTCGCCGCATCCCGTCGCGTCGGCGACTGCGGAAGCAATCGGGGCCGGAATGCGGCGGACTTCGCCGGGGGTGGCGGCCAGGACGCCGTCCTTGCCCATCGTTACGAAAACCGCCCGGACACCGGTTGCGAAAGCTTGGGCGAAGAAGGATTGGATTTCCTCCTCGTTGGCCCATCGTTCGGGATGCCCCATAAGACAGCCGACTTCCTGACGGTTCGCTTGAAGATAAGCCGCGCCTTTTACCCAATCGGGCCAATCGGGAACCGACCGATAATCGCGATGGGTCCCGACGCGCGGCTCCAGGGCGAGGGAATGGATATCGAGCCAGATGGGGCAGGATGCCCGGGCAACGATCGATCGCCAGTCCTGAAGGAATATATCAAAACCGGAATTGAAGACCATCACAAGAAATTCAAGCTCGGGGAGGGCCGCAAGCGCCGGCCCGGGATCAAGCGACGGCACGATAGATTCCAGGATTTCCTCGCGTTCCCGAGCCCTCTCGGAATAGCGCAAAAGAACCCGGTTTCCCGGCCCGGGGACGTATTTCAACCCCGTCCGGTCCAGTAGCGGCCAATCCGCGATCAGCGCTTCGACATCCGGGCGGAGGGCTTCGCCGCAATTCGAGAAGAGGACGGAGGAAACGCCCAGGCCGGAAAGCGCGGCGGCCTGGTAAAGAATCCCGCCGATCGATCGGACGGGTCGGCCGTCTTCATGGACGATCGTGTCCGCAGTGATGGTTCCGATGAGGCCGCAGCGGGGCATGAGTCCTCATCCTATGCGAGCCCGGCGATTTTTTCAAGGAATGCGGTATCTATCCTTGAATTTCCGTCCCCTGCGATAGATAGTAGATCCACTCCCCCTCCCGGCGGACGAAAACGTCCAGGAAGCGAAAATAGTGCCCAAACACATGTTCGCCGAAACGACCGCTCAGCCGGGATGTTCCCGAGACGAATCCCACATCCCCGATGACGTCCACGACCAGGTCGCCGACCTCCGCCTTATCCAGTTTCACCGATCCCGGCCGATAGGCTTCAAGAACCAGGTCCCGGGTGTCAACGCCGCCGGCCAGGTTGAATCCCCGGTAATCAAGGGCGATGAGCGTTTTCATTTTTTCGACATCATTGGACAGGAGGGCGGCTCTTACCGCGTGGAACGCGTCGAGTACGCCGTTTTCATCAGGCATTCGACCTCCCATTAAAAGCGGCTTCCGTAGCCCTTCAATGCGCCTTCGATCAAGCGGTAGGCCGCTTCTAAGGAGACTCCGTCTTTGTCCCGGTCGCCGGCAGGCAGCGAGGCGATGCCGATTGCCCGGGCCTTCGGATGCCGAAACATCCTCTCCACGGCGGCGGAGAGCTCAACACTCGTCGGACCGAGCGGAACTTTCAGGGAATGGCCCATGACTTCGGCCGGATCCAGAACATCCATGTCGATATGGATGTAAATGACATCCGTCAACCGGCCGAGGCTTTCCATTAAGCTGTCGATCCTCGAAGATGCGCTCCGCAGGTCCTCGACGGATAAGAATTCGGCGTCCGACCGGTCGAGGAGCTCTTGCTCGAGCGGGTCCACATCGCGAAGGCCGCCGAACACGACGTATTTCGCGGGGAGGGCCGGATCGAGCCCGGCCTTGAGCCGGAGCCTGGTCAGACACAGGCCGGTCGCGACGGCCACATCCATGCCGCCCAGCATTCCGCTCAAGCTCGTTTCGGGCGTGTTGAAATCCGCATGCGCGTCGAGATACACCAAGCCGACGCGGAGAGGCTTGGCTCCGGGCGGTCCGAGGTGCTGCAGCCCGGCCAGCATCCCCAGGAGATCCACGCAATTGGTCAAAAGCCCGACGGCCAGGCCGCCATCCAGGCCGTGAGCGGCGACGAGTTTGCCGATCTGCCGGCTCTCGAGGGCGTCGCGGTTCCACGCGCCGTATTCTTTTTCTTCGGCGGCTGTCAGGGCGATCGTTTCCGTTCCGGTGACCTCGAATCCGTTGCGGCGCAGGATATCGAGCAATCCGCTTTCGGCCATCACCTGGGGACCCTCGGTATTATTGCGGACGATAAACGCCTTCTTGACCTGGCCCGTTTGAGCCGCAAACGCGCTGAAAATAAGAGCCGCTCCCAAGCAAAGGGCGGTTAGAATCCTCAAAGCCGTTTCCTCAGGGCCGGACGAAGAAATGCGTATCGGTCCGCTCCTCGCTCCGGTCGGTCGCCGGGGGCGGCTCGGGCGAGAGGGCGGAAATCTCCGCCCGGAGCGCGTCGTCCATCGGGATATTGAGCGAGGCGATCGCGTCCAGGCAATGGTCGACGTTTCGAGCCCCGAAAATGGGGGCGGTCACGGCCGGATGGGCCGCGACCCAGGCCAGGGCCAGCGACGCCGTTTTATAATCCCGTTCCCGGGCAAACGCGTCGAAGCGTTCGGCGATCTCGAAATTCGCCTCTTCGAAATACCGGGTCTGATAGATCTTGTGCTCGGTAAGCCGGCCGGTTTCCGGGCGTTTCCCCACGCCGAATTTCCCGCTCAGGAAACCGCCGCCAAGCGGGCTGTAAGGAATGACGCCCAGGCCCTCGGCCCGGGCCATGGGGAGAATCTCCGCCTCGGCCTGGCGCTTGAGGAGGTTGTACATCGGCTGGATCACGGCCACCGGAGCCCAGTCGTGGAGGGCCGAAATTCCCAGGGCTTTTTCGATTTGCCAGGCGGCGAAATTGCTCACTCCGGGATAAAGGACCTCTCCTTGCCGGACGAGGTCGTCCAGCACCCGGAGCGTTTCTTCGAGCGGCGTTCGGTCATCGAACCGGTGGATGAAATAGACGTCGATCCGGTCCGTCTGCAGGCGCCGGAGGCTGGCTTCGACCGCATGCCGGAGATGAAGCCGCGAGGCGCCTTGGGCGTTGGGGTCCGGCCCGGTCGGGAAGAAACCCTTGCTTGTGATGACGACTTCGTCCCGGCAATCCCGGATCAACCGGCCGAGGATTTCCTCGGCCCGGCCGGCCTGGTACATGTCGGCGCAATCAAAAAAGTTGATCCCGGCTTCGCGGCAGGTACGGAAAATATCCCCGGACGCGGCTTCGTCGGCTTCCTTGCCGAAGGTCATCGTCCCGAAACATAACGGCGAAACGCGGACGCCGGTCCGGCCCAGATAACGGTACTCCATGGTCAGTCGTTCTTCGAATGGATGACGTTCATCGCCAGGGATTTGTCGGTCTCCATGTACGTCAGCTGGATGAACAGGCGCTCCTTCTGAAGCTGGGTGAACACCCCCTGCTCGACGGTCGACGTCACCACGACCCGCCAGCCGTCGCTTTCCAGATCTTTGATGTAGGCCGCGACGGCTTCGGGTTCGACGAGCTTGAAGACGATCGTCCAGGTCTTCCCGGTCGGGGAATCGGAGTTGGTCGAGCCCTGGATGGCTCCGCCCTTGAACTGGGCGATGTCCTCGGGCAAATCGGCCGGCCAGGTCCCCCCGCCCGACGTGATATACGCGTCGCCCTCGGGGGTTTTGACCTTGATCTGGCCGCTCTTGAAATCGATCTGGGCCTGGCCGCCGGTCGCCCGGTTGACCATGTCCGAGATTTTTTTCTCGGCGGCCTGCTCCACCGCTCCGTCCTTGGTTTTTTTCTTGCAGCCGGTTCCGGCAACCAGCCCGACGGTCAGAACCAGGACCAGCCCGACGGATTTCGCAAGATCGAATCGTTTGGACATCATGGATTTCTCCTCGTTTTCTCTCTCTGATTCTATTGTAGTCCAACGCCCTAAAAATACAACCGGCCTGTCCTTGACTGGCCGGGCGTTAACCGTTAGGATGAGGACATCCGTTCGTTTCGAACGATAAGGAGTCTGCGATGAGGAATGCGTTCCGCCTGTTCATGATTCTGGGATTCGCTTTGTCGGCGGCCGCCCAAACGGCCGATTACAAGGCCCCCCAACCGGTTTGCGTCACGTCCTGCGGGCAAAGCATGGCCCCGACGATGATGAAGGTCATCCTCCAGAAAGCAGGCCTGAGCTTCTCGATCGAGCCTCTGGCGACCGGAGCCGAGCTGAAGGCCAGCGGAGCGAAAACGCTCATCATCACGATGGGCGCCAGCTTGAAGGGCATGGGAGCGGCCGGGATCGCGATCGACAATGAGCTCGCCCGGATCGCGGCCCTGATCGCCGATGCCCGGAAAATGAAGGTGACGGTCATCGGCGCCCACATCGAAGGGATGAAGCGCCGGGCCCAGGGCGCCGACGCCGGAGACACGACCGACGAGCAGTCCATCGACGCCGTCGCGCCACTCTGCGATGCCCTGATCGTTCTGAAGGAAGGGAACGCCGACAACCGGTTCACGGCGATCGCCAAGGCGAAGAACATCCCGCTGATCGAAGTCGACAAGAACCTCGACCTCGTCGCCCGGTTGGAAAAGCTCTTCAAATAAGGCCGAAATCGGCCCCTATTTTTTTTCGATTTTCACGTAACCGGCTTTCTCCAGAAGAAGGAGGTAGCCCTCCACGTCCTGGAGCCGGACCGTTCCCCGGCCGACGGACACGAAATCCCGGATCCGGAGGATGCTCCGCTTCCCGTCGATGGCGTTGCGGACATCGCCTTCGCCCCGGCCGAGATTAACCGTCGGCGCATCCTTCATCTCCCGCCGCTTGGCCGCGAACGCCTGGTCGTCAAACAACCCCTTCATCGCCGCCGTCCGCTTGGGAACCAGCTTGTCCAGGCGGATTTCCTCGGCCGTCAGGACGATTTTCTGCGGAGACAAGCCGGCCCGGACGCATCGGTCCTTATAGAGGGCTTCGAGGCCGGCCGCCGTCGGTTGGCGGAGGGCGGCCAGGATTTTTTTCTTGGCTTGGAGAAGCGTTTCCAGCCGCTCTTTGTCCTCCCGGAAGAAGAAGCGAATCGAGTCGAGCGTTTCGTCCTCCCGGACGATATTCATGGCCGCGAACATGTCGGCCGTGCGGTATGTCTCATGGAGCCGGTCGGGCGCCGCCTGGCGGATCATGCGCTCGGCCTTGATTTTCGCCTGGCCGATCCGTTCCAGGGCTCGCCCGCCGACCTCGGCGATCAGGGTTTCGGTTTCGACGGCCCCGGCCCCGGCCAGAAAGACCGCCGAAGCCGCGCCGATGAACACGGCCCGCTTAAGCTGGGTGGCGTCGGATTTGTCGGGCGTATCGCCGCTTGTGTGGTACCACTGATCGGGCCAGACGATCATCATGATCGCCGGAATCCCCGCCCCGGCGAAAATCACATGATCCGAGCCGCCGGAATAGGGATCGATAACAAAATAGAACGGCTCCCGGTTTCCGGTCGCCCCCCAGATCGGAAGGTACGCCTCGTTATCCTCGTTGTTCCGTTGCGTCGTCCCGACCCATTCATAAATAGCCCGAAGGACATCGTTGAGGTAGGAGGGCAGAAGCCAGGGCGACTGGATCAGCTCGAACAAGCTCTGGTTTTTGATCAAGCCTTCGCCGACCATGTCCTGGTTGATGTTGGCGAAAAACCGGGCCGTGATCTCCGGATGCATCCGGAGATAAGCCTGCGTTCCCGAAATTTCCGGAATCCAGATGAACCGGACCGACCGTTTCAGCGGAGGAATTTTCCCCTCATCGATGAGCTTACGGAGTGTCCGGGCGGTTTCCAGGATCGAGACGCAGCCGGAAATGTTGTCGTTGGCTCCCTGCTTGGCCGTGCCTTCAAACACGTGGGCGGAAAAGACCAACTCTTCCTCCGGGAACTCCGTCCCGGGGATCAGGGCTTCGACCATCTGATCCTTGTGCGGAACCATCGCGGTCTTGGCCCAGGCCCGGACTTCGATTCCCATCCCCCGTTCAATCATGTCCCTCAGGTCGTTCCCCCGCCGGACGGAGATATTGAAGCCGATCGTTTTCTTCATCCCCTCGGCCCCGCTGATCGAGCCCCAGGCGACCTGGTCGGGATCGAACTCGGGATGGCTCCCGCCGAAGGCGACGACGCCCAAGGCCCCGAGCTTCTCCACGGCGATCCTCTGGGCTCCACCCGGAGAGCCGTTGACCAGGACGATCTTGCCTTTGACATCCTTGCCTTCGTAGTAGCGCTCCTGGTTGCCCGGCCCGACGTAGACGAGCTCGGCCGTCACGTCCATCGTCGAGCTGCCCGAGCACAGCGAAGCGGCGATTTCCTTGAGATCGGCGATTTTACGGAGTGTGGGTTTGACGATCCAGAGCTCGCCCGCCTCCGCGTCCCACGTCAGGGGGCTTCGGGTCGGGAGGTCGATGATCCGGCAATCCGTGATCCCGTATTCCTTGAGCCTGTCGATGAGGAACTTGGGCTCGAAATAACCCTCCGTATATTCCGCGGGCAGGCGGTTCCGGTTGACGCCGGCGATGAGGATCTCGTTCTGTAAGGCGAGGTCCCCAGAAGCCTCGTTGATCATATGCCGGAGGATATCGAGCGGAAGGATCGTCGGGGGGACGCCTTCGGCCGGCTGGGCCGCGGCGAAAGGAACGGCGATCCCGAAGAGAACGCCGAAAGCGAGGGCGAGGACGGCGGAGCGTTTCATGAAAGCCTCCTTGTGCAAGGGATGTATTGTACGCCGAACGAGTTCAAGAAAAAAATGAATCGAGGTACGCGGGGGCAGGCCTGGTTCCCCAAGCTTTTCGCTTGACAGGGCATTTCTCATCGGATATTCTTTCACCGGCTATCGGGGAATTGTCAAAATGATCGTTGATCGCCTGGAAGGGGATGGTCTTCTTTTCCGTCCCGTTTCCATCCATCGAGGATTTTAGGAGGGACTCAATGGATGAAAATGAAAGAATCTGCAAAGGAGTCCTTTGGTGCGTTGAAAACGGAGCTGATGTTATCTCTCTTTCCCTGGGGCCGGCAAGTACGGTTTTTAACCCGAACGATCCCCTTCAACTCGCCACGCGGGCGGCCTTCGATCGAGGCGTCCCGGTCATCGTGGCGGCGGGAAATTTCGGGCCGGGGAAAATTCAGGCTTTGGCCAAGGCGCCTTGGGTCATCTCCGTCGGCGCCGTCGATGCGGAAGACCGCCTCCTCTCCGATTCCGGCACGGGGTTGACCGACGACGACGGGCCGTCTCTTGTCAGCTACGGCATGCCGGCGGAGATCGCGTCTCCCGATCCTCGATGGGGCAGGTTCGATCCCGGAACGAGTTTTGCCGCCCCTCGTGTCGCGGGCGTCGCAGCCTTCGTCCGGGCCTGCCTTCGGCTCATCATCGCCGATGTCTCCGCCCAACAGGCCGGGAAATGGGGAGTATTGAGCGAATTCGTTCAAATACCGGCCGTTGGCTTTGTCGATACCGGCGTTGACCCATCGCGGTTACCCCCGCTTTCGCAAATCGCCGCAAGATTGATCGAGGAGGGATGCGACCGTATTTGCTTTACCCGGGACCGGCGGGAAGAGTCGTGGTACAAGGAAGTCATCGCCGCCCTCAAAAATGCCGGCGCGGTCTGCTCTCTTTCCGACGGGCCAAGACCCGTCAAGAATGCTCTTCAGCAGATCGCCCGTCCCCTGAAGGAATATTCCCGGCGCGAAGTCGGAGCAGGACTGGTATCCATCACCGAAGCCGTCTCCTTTTTGTCCGCCCTGACCCCAAAACGCTGGATTGAAATCTTTTGCCCGGAAGCCGGTCAAAAACTGGGACCTGCATGTCTTCTCAAGTTGAACAAAAATCTCGGCGCGTTATGGGATGAAACGAAAGTGCTCGCTCTTTGTCTGCATCTCTTCGATACGATTCGGCTTGTCGTCGCTAAGGTCATATAAGTTCTCAAAGAAGAGGAGGAAAAATGGCAAACGATCCGGAAAACGCGATCATGGACTTGGTTCGCCAAGTCAAAGAGGCAATCCGCCAGATGGAAAGCAGCCGGCCGGATAAGAAGCTCAAAATCTCGAAAGTGGACTTGGAAATCAAAACGACGCTCAAAAAAGAGGTGGGGGCCTCGGGCAAAGTGAAATGGCTGCCGATCCCGATCGAACTCTCGGCCAACCATCAAAAATCCGAAATTCAAACCATTACTCTTTCTCTCGTTCCGACAGAGACCGTCTTGATGAAGGGAAGCGTGTCCGATGAACTCGCCGACGCCATCAAGGTCATCCGGGTCGGTGTTGAAGAAGCGGCGAAATCGAATCCGCCGTTCGATCTCAAGGAAGCAACCGTATCCCTGAATATCGGTTCGACGAAGGACGGGAAAATTCAAGTGATCGTGGGCGGCGGCATCAAGACCGAAAACACACACTCCGTCAAACTGTACCTTGCTTCATCGGATTCGCCCAAAGGACAATAACGCCCATCAAGCGGATTAAAAACCGATACTGAGCTTGACGAAGCATTCGTGGTGAATTTTTTCAGCCACGATTTTGCGGAGGATTTGGTTTGCCGCCCGGTATTCCTCGATAACAGATTCAGGAAGCCGGGGGGGCAGGCTGTCGAAGTGGCCGCGATACTCCAGGCTTAACTTGATCTCCCCGTTCCAGAATCCCGTCCGGCCGAGCGAAACATCAATCAAAGTCCGGGCGTCGGCCCTCCAGTCGTAAACACCGGTTTCCCCTCCGAAGAGCGGAAGTTTGAAATAGACCTGGCCGACGATCGACACGAGCTCCGAAGGCTTAGCCTTGATCGTCGGTCTCAAAACCAGACGGTATCTTTGCGACCCGGCCAAAGGAAATTTCAACGTGTCCTTCGACCGGACGATAAACGGAGTCCCTTCAAAAACCTTGAAGGTATCCGCCGCCGTTTCAATTTGGCCTTGTTCGAATTCGCTAAACACGGTTATGGCCAAGGCCAGTTGGAGGCTGGTCTTGGCTTTTCGTTCGGCAAGCCTGAGCCTTTTTTCTTCCCGGCGGACGTCCGCCAACAGGATCCGCAGGTTTTCATTTTCACCTGTTCCATTCGAAAGACCGTCGAAATAGCGCAGGCCCTCCTCGTATAAATCGTCGACATCGCGCCAGGAAGCCGGCCTCAGCACATCGGCCTCGCATTCCAATCCGACGCCGATCTCATAACGCTCGAGAATGCTCATGTATGAATCGGAAAAACGTTCGACAAAGGCGTACGCCTCCCACAACGGAGAAAGATAATAATCGCAGTTTAAAAGAAGGCCGGTCACGCTTTCCTGGGCGAAGCCATTTTTGTAAATGACGCCGGTCCCGCCGTTGAAGCGGATCCCATAAGGATAATTTTCATATCCGATTTTGGTTTCGAGGCCCAGGCAATGGAGGCTTTCATTCCCCGCTTGGTGCCCCGAGTACGACGCCCCGAGATTCAACTTGAAGGCGGCCATCTCCGCCCGTTTCGAAAGGAGAAAGTCCAGATGCTTCACCAAGTCGTTGATCGCGTTCTCCGAAGAGCCCGGTCCGGTCTTCAGATGGTCGACAAGTACGGATTTCAATCGAGTCAAAGAGTCGGATTCTTTAAGGCGATCCGCTCCATAAGAACCGCCGATCACGCCAAAAAGCGCCGCAACGACAATCCAAGGAATGACCCTGACGTTTTTCATCGATGCCTCGGCTCCTCATTCAGCTGAATTGCCGGTATTATATCATCCCTCCGGGATTCCGTTATACATCCCCTTCGTGTAGAATACTTCATTCCGGCCGTTTCACCGCCACCACGCCTTAACCCGGGACAGGCCGGAAAAGGAGCGCACATGAGCATGCCCGAAACAGCGGCCCTCGTCCTGGCGGCGATGGTCGTTGCCTATATTGCGGCCAAAGTCCTGAAAGTGTCGACCGAGCTGTCGATGCTGGCCGCCGCCCTCGTCGGGGCCGCGGTCGGCGGGGCGGGCTTCCCGGCCCGCCATATCGTCGAAGGCGCCTTCACGTACCTCGACATCTGCCTGATCTTCATCACCGCGACGCTGTTCATGAACCTGCTCAAGGAATCGGGCGGAGTGGCTTTCGTCATCCGCCGGGTTCTGGTCCGGTTTCATCGCCACAAGTCGCTTTTGTTCGTCATGCTCGCCCTCCTTCTCCTCGTCCCCGGAGCTTTAACCGGGGCCGGGAGCGTCACCGTTTTGATCACCGGGAGTCTCGTCGCCACCGTCCTCGGCTACATGAACATTCCCAAAGCCCGGGCCGCGGCCATCATCTTCCTGATCGCCGGCCTCAGCGCCGCCGCCCCGCCCGTCAGCTTGTGGGCCATGCTGACTGCGGCCGGCGTCAACATGCCGTACGTCGGATTTTTCCTTCCCCTTCTGGTTCCTTGCGTCCTCCTGGCTCTGGCCACGATCTTCATCCTCGGCCGGGGGGCCAAGCCGGCGGATCTCGACGCCGCCCTCCGGGAGCTTCCGGAAGCGCCGGCCAAAATGAACTGGCTCAAGGTCGCCGCCCCGTTTCTCCTCTTTTTCGCCCTCATCCTGGCCGGCCGGATTTTTCCCTTCGATTTCCCGATTCTCGGCCTGCCGCTGATGTTCGCCCTGGCGGCGGCCGTCACCCTCGCGCTGTCGCCGGTTAGAATCGCCTTCCTCGATGTCGCCCGCCGGACCGTCCATCAGCTTCTGCCGCTGGTTGGAACCTTGACCTGCGTCGGCATCCTCGTCCAGATCATGACCTTGACGGGAGCCCGGGGCCTGATCGCCATCACCGTGGTTACCCTCCCGGTGATGGTCGTCATCCTGACCCTCTTCCTGACCCTCCCCGTCTCCGAATCCGTGCTGATGTGGGGAGCGGCCCCGGTCCTCGGCGTGCCCTTGGTCCTCCTGTTCAACACGATCAATCTGAACCCCATCGTCGCCCTGGCCGGGATGAGCGTCATCTGGCCCTTGGGCGACGCCATCCCCCCGACGGCGATCATCGGCCGCCTGACGGTCGACACCATCGGGATGAAGGAGTCGTACGGCAAATTCCTCAAGGCCTGTTTGATTCCAGCCGTTCTCATCATCCTCGCCGGAACCCTGATGGTCTTTTTCAGTAAAAAGCTTTCCTTCCTAACGGTGTTTTAAGGATAGGGCCATGATCATCACCATCCTGTATTATCTCCTCGTCGCCTTCGTCGCTTTCCTGATGATCCAAAACCTCTGGAAGAGCCGAAAATGGCAGGAAGAGGCGTTGTACGTCGTCATCCTTATCCCCTTGATCCTCCGCCTGCTGCGGTTGAAATGAGAGGCCGGCTATGATTCGAAAAATCGTCATTCTCGTTCTGAGCGCGGCCGTGGCCGTTTTCGCCGGGATCGAATTCCACAAGATCCGTCATCTTCCGGAGCCCGTGGTCGCAAGCCCGGGCGTCACCCAGGTGAAAACCCTCGGAGATTATTTCCCCAAGATCAAAGGGTCGGTCAACGATTGTCACATCTACATCCTCGAAGGAAAGCGGCCCGGCGGCTCCGTCCTCGTTCTCGGCGGCTCGCATCCCGAGGAGCCGGCCACCCGCCTGGCAGCCTGGATCCTGGCCGAAAACGGCGTCCTCGAGCAAGGACGGCTGTTTGTCGTCCTTTCGACCAACCGGAGCGGGTCGACGGTCACCCGGCCGAGCGGCGCTTACCCGGCTTCCTATACGATCCCGACGAGCTTCGGCGGCCGGAAATTTCGGATGGGCGATCGCTGGGCCAATCCCCTCGACCAGTGGCCCGATCCCGAAGTCTATATCCACTATCCGACCGGCCAGAACCTGGCTTATATGGACGGCCGCAACCTCAACCGGGCTTGGCCCGGACGGGCCGATGGGACTCTCACCGAAAAGACGACTTTCGCTTTCATGGAATTGATCCGTCGGGAAAAGATCGACTTCGTCATCGACCTCCATGAGGCCGAGCTTCAATATCCGGTGATCAGCACGATCGTCGCCCATCCCAAGGGCCAGGACCTCGCGGCCATGGCCTCCATGATCCTGACCGGCGAGGAGTTTAAAATCGGAGTCGAGTCTTCGCCGGAGGCGCTCCGCGGCCTCTCCCACCGGGAAATCGGCGATCACTCGGATTCGTTCGGTCTCCTGTTCGAAACCCCCGAGCCATTCCTCGACGCGACCCGCGGCCGGACCGACGCAAAGCTTCTTCTCGAAGGAAAGGACGATTTCGTCGTCCGGGCCGGAAAGCGCGGCCTGCTGTTCGAAAAGATCGATGAAAAAGGCTGGCCGATCGACGTTCGCGTCGGCCGCCATGTTTCGACCATTCTTTCCGTCATCGACCTCTGGACGCTCGACCATCCCGACCGGGGTCTCATCCTGAACAACGTCCCCAAGTGCGCCGAGGTCATCGCCAAAGGAATCGGGGCGTTCCTGAAGGACCCGGCGGCGGCCGATCCCAAGACGGTCTATTACGAGTGAAAACGATCCTGATTCTGGGCCTCAGCGGAGCGCTCGGAACGCTGGCCCGGTATTCCTTGTCCGGGTTCGTTTACCGGGTTTTCGGCTCGCGTTTTCCCTACGGGACGATGGCCGTCAACCTCCTCGGCTGCTTGATCCTGGGATTTCTGGCCTCCCTGGCCGAGATCCGGCTGAGCCTGACACCGCAAGCGCGCCTTTTTCTCATGATCGGCTTTTGCGGAGCGTTCACGACGTTCAGCACGCTGATCTACGAAACGTTCAACCTCATCCGGGACGGCCAGACGGTTTCGGCTTTTCTGAACCTGATGGTCACGGTCATTCTCGGCTTCATGCTCTTTCGTGTCGGAATGCTCATCGGCGAGATCGTCTGACTCAGGCTAAGGAGTGAAGAGATGAAAATCCCCCAGGACGGACAGCTTCTGCGCGTCTTCATCGGAGAGGCCGACAAATGGAACGGGCGGCCGCTTTACGAGGAGATCATCGCCCTGGCCCGCCGGGAGATGCTCGCCGGGGCGACCGCGATCAAGGGATTTCTGGGTTTCGGCTGCAAGAGCCGGATGCATTCGTCCAAAATCCTCCGGCTATCGGCCGACCTGCCCATCATCATCGAAATCGTCGACAGCGAGGAAAAAATCGCCCGGCTCCTTCCCCATCTGGACGAAATGGTGAAGGAAGGCCTGATCACGCTGGAGAAAGCCAACGTCGTCATGTATCGGGCGACTCCGCCCCAGGCTTGACCGGCGGGCCCGGGCGCATTTGAAAACGGCCTCGATCTCGGCTAAAATCCCCCCTTTGCCAGACCGCAAACCGTCATCCGCCAGGAGCTCTCATGCGCACTTTTAAATCGATCGCCCTCGGCATTCCCGAAATCCTCCTCCCCAAGCCCGGCACTGATTTGGCCAAGTGGGCCGTCATCGCCTGCGACCAGTACACCTCCGAACCCGCCTACTGGGACAAGGCCGCCGCGTTCATCGGAGAGGCGCCGTCCACCCTGCGCCTGATCTATCCCGAGGTTTACCTAAACGAGCCCGAGGCGGAGAAAAACGCCCGGATCAACCGCATCCGGGAAACGATGAGCCGCTACTTCGCCCAAAACCTCTTCGTTTCGGGCGAAGGCCTGGTCTACGTCGAGCGGACGACCGGCGGCAAGACCCGCCAAGGATTGGTCGCCGCCCTCGACCTGGAACAGTACGATTTCCATAGAGGCTCGACAACCCTGATCCGGGCGACGGAAGGAACAATTATCGAGCGGATCCCGCCCCGGGTCCGGATCCGCGAAGGCGCGCCGATGGAGCTCCCTCACATCATGGTCCTTATCGACGATCCGGCCGATGAAGTGATCGGGCCGCTTTCGGCCGCGGCCGGAAAAATGGAACAGCTCTATGACTTCGAGCTGATGCTCGGGTCCGGCCATCTCAGCGGATACCGGGTTTCCGACCGGGGCCTCGAGGACGGGATCGTCCGGGGCCTGACGCAGTTGGCCGACCCCCGGGCCTTCGCCGCGAAATACGGGCTGAAAGACGGCACGCCCGTCCTTCTCTTCGCCATGGGCGACGGCAACCATTCCCTGGCCACAGCGAAAACGATCTGGGAGAAGACAAAGGAAAAGGCCGGCGGTTTCGCCGCGGTCGCCGATTCCCCGCTCCGATACGCCATTGTCGAGCTGGTCAATATCCACGACGAAGCGCTGCTCTTCGAGCCGATCCACCGGGTTTTGTTCGACATCGCCCCGGACCGCAATCCCGTCGAGGAAATGAAAACGTTTTACGGCGGCAATGTCCGTTTCGAGCCCTCCTGCTGTCCGACGATGATGAAGGCGGCTGTCGACGGTCAAACCGGCCCGGCCCACCGGGTCGGCGTCATCACGCCCGAGGGCTACGGCGTCCTGGAGATCCGGGCGGCCGGATCCAATCTCCCGGTCGGGACGCTCCAGAATTTTCTCGACGTCTTCCTGAAGGGAAAGGGCGCCAGGGAAATCGATTACGTCCACGGGACGGACGTCGTCAACGCGCTCGGGGAAAAACCCGGAAATATGGGATTCTACCTGGCCGGCATGCGGAAGACCGACTTGTTCAAGACGGTCATTCTCGACGGAGCCCTGCCCCGCAAGACGTTTTCCATGGGCGAGGCCTGGGAAAAGCGCTTCTACATGGAAGGACGGAAGCTGGTCTGATCTTCGCCGTACTTGTTAGGAAAAAGGGCAATATTCTTCCAGGGGCCGATTACTCATTCCTGATCGAAATCGCGGGATCGGTTCCTGCCGCCCGGAGGGATTGATATCCCACGGTGAGGAGAGCTACGCCCAGGGAGAGGACGGCCGAGAGAACGAAGATGCCCGGCGTGACCCGCATCCGATAGGCGTATCCGCGAAGCCATTGGCTCATGATCCACCAGGCCGCCGGAGCCGCCAGAATGTTGGCCAGGAGCACCAAGCGGACAAAATCTCCGGTGAAGCGGAGGGCCAATCCCGCGGTTGAAGCCCCGAGAACCTTCCGGATCCCGATTTCTTTGGTTCGTTTCTCGGCCACATAGGCGGCCAGGCCGAACAATCCCAAGCAGGAGATCGCGATTCCCAGGATGGTGAAGGCCCGGGCGATTCCCCAAAGCCGCTCGTCCGCCCGGTATTGCTTGTCGAAATCCTCGTCCAGAAAAAAT
>Ga0105099_10000806_pt1 | contig 20796 bp, 16 predicted proteins | sample PPLLak3cmMay2015_2_FD_79138 | JGI IMG/M metagenome (GOLD analysis project Ga0105099, IMG submission 79138) | Freshwater sediment microbial communities from Prairie Pothole Lake near Jamestown, North Dakota, USA - PPLs Lake P8 Core (1) Depth... | ecosystem: Environmental > Aquatic > Freshwater >... | reverse complement strand
TGCAACATCTTGGGGGTAATGTAGTTCGGGTTGACGTCAATCGCCGTGGTGTAGTCCTTGAATTCGAGGAAAGTACGTACCGGCTGGTAGATGTCGGCAACAAGTTGCTCGACCGAGGTATCCAGCTCGACCTTCCAGTCCTTGTTGTCAAGTGCGTACTGAATCATCGCCTTGGAAGCCAGACGGCCTTCGGTATGCGAACCGGAGGAGAACTTGTGGCCTGATGCGCCAACGCCGTCGCCCGCGGTGAACAAACCCTTGACGGTGGTCATGGAGCGATAGCCCCAGTTCCAGCCCTTGGGCAGATGCGCCGGGACGCCATCGTACTCTTCCGTGGTCGGCGCGCCGACATCGGTCGGCCCGGAAACCCAGATACCACAGCAACCGGAGTGCGAACCAAGCAGATAGGGCTCGGTCGGCATCAATTCGGAGTTCTTCTCGCGCGGGTCAACGTTTTCGCCGACCCAGATACCGCACTGGCCGATACACATGTCGAGGAAGTCTTCCCAGGCTTCGGCTTCGAGGTGCTTGACTTCCTTCGGCGTCAGCGTTTCCGCCAGAGCTGCCAGGGCGGTGACGGTGTCCATGTAAATCGGGCCGCGACCTTCCTTCATTTCCTTCAGCATCAGGTGATTACGCAGGCAGGATGCAGGAACGGCTGCCTGACCATACGGCGGGTAGTCGTTTAGCATTTCCTTGTTCTTGGTCATGTATTCTTCGCCATAGGCATTGACTGCCTTGGCCTTGAACAACAGGAACCAAGCACCGACCGGGCCGTAACCATCCTTGAAACGAGCCGGCACGAAACGGTTTTCCATCATGGTCATTTCGGCGCCTGCTTCCGCAGCCATGGCGTAGGTCGAACCGGCATTCCAAACTGGATACCAGGCACGGCCAGAGCCCTCGCCTACCGAGCGCGGACGGAAAATATTCACACAGCCACCAGCGGCCAGCAGGATTGCCTTGGCCTTGTAGACGTAAAGCTTGTTCTCGCGCACCGAGAAGCCAACGGCGCCGGCAACACGCGACGGGTCGTTCTTGTCATTGACCAGCTTGACAATAAATACGCGTTCCTGGATGCGATCCAGGCCCAAGACTTTTTTCGCTGCTTCGGCGACGATCCACTTGTAGGATTCACCATTGATCATGATCTGCCACTTGCCCGAGCGCACCGGCTTGCCGCCGTCCTTGAGAGCTGGCAAGCCTTCCTTCAGAGACTCGGCACCATCGTGACGCACACCCTCAGCGTCGGTCTTCCAGATCGGCAGGCCCCATTCCTCGAACAGGTGCACGGAGTCATCAACGTTCCGACCGACGTCATAGGCCAAGTCATCGCGGGTGATACCCATCAGGTCATTGGAGACCATGCGCGCGTAATCGGCCGGGTCTTGCTCCGAACCAATGTAGGTATTGATTGCGGACAGACCCTGCGCGACAGCGCCAGAGCGATCCACGGCAGCCTTGTCGACCATCTTGATCTTCAGTTCGGTGCCGGTCTCGGCCTTGAGTGCTTCAGCCCAGCGCATCATTTCATATGCGGCGCCACAGCAGGCCATGCCACCACCGATCATTAGAATGTCCAGTTCTTCCTGAACAACTTCAGGTGCTTCAAATGTTCCAGCCATTTTCGGTTCCTCGATTTTTCGGTTTATTTACGGATCAGTTCGGCAGGGTTGCCGGCACGATAGCCGCCCATCACTGCGCGGGTGTAAACACCAGGCGCGGAGAGTTCTGCCACTTTCGGCATCGGCTTGCCACCGTACGGGTCGATGGAACCCTCTGCCGTAGTGCGGATCGGGAACTTGAAACGCTTCAGGGTGCCGTTGCGGAACTTGATGGTCCACATGATGGAATCGGAGCCACGCAGCGGCTGCACGGAACCGCCCAGCGGCACGATGTCAGCATAGTGACGGCATTCGATGGCGCCCTGCGGACAGATCTTGACGCAGGAATAACATTCCCAGCATTGCTCCGGCTCTTGATTGAAGGCTTTCATGGCATGGCCGGTTTCTGAACCGTCCTTGTCAAGCTTCATCAGATTGTGCGCAGATGTACATGCAGGCGGTTTTGTCCTGCCCCTTGCAGCCATCGCACTTCTCGGTACGAACAAAGGTTGGCATAGCTTTCTACTCCTTGGTTACGATTAACTTCAAAAAGACTACTTTAGGACACTCGCTGCAAAAAAAGCAACGAGCGACATTCAGATTCACAAGAAAATTATTTCGCGGAATGGCCCTTCAATTCCACCTTGACGTTTTCTTCCGCACTCAGGCCAGCGTAATATTTCTGCAGCACTTTGGCCACTTCGGGGCGACTGAATTCAACAGGCAGATCCTGACCCTCGGAAAGCATCGAACGAACCTTGGTACCTGACAACAGGATGCGATCATCCTTGGTGTGCGGACAGGTACGCTGCGAAGCCATGCCCCCACACTTGTTGCACCAGAAAGTCCAGTCAATATTCATGTTGTGGGTTTCGAGCGAACCAGCGGGAATTTCGTCGAAGATCTTTTGCGCGTCAAACGGACCATAGTAGTCACCCACGCCTGCGTGGTCGCGACCGACGATCAGGTGCGAGCAGCCGTAGTTCTGGCGGAACAGTGCATGCAACAGCGCTTCGCGCGGACCGGCATAGCGCATGTCGAGCGGATAACCGGCCTGGATCACGGTATTCGGGGCAAAATAGTTGTCGACCAGCACGCTGATGGCTTCGGAGCGCACTTCAGCAGGGATATCGCCAGGCTTGAGTGCTCCCAGGAGCGAATGGACCAGTACGCCATCCATCGTTTCGATGGCGATCTTGGCAAGGTACTCGTGCGAACGGTGCATCGGGTTGCGCGTCTGGAAGGCGGCAATGCGCTTCCAGCCGAGCTTTTCGAACATGGCGCGAGTCTCGGCCGGGGTCATGAACTGATCGCCGTACTTTTCCTTGAAATCGCCTGTGGACAGCACCTTGACCGGGCCAGCCAGGTTGTATTTACCCTGCGCCATGACCATCTTGACACCCGGGTGATCCATGTCGGTGGTCTTGTAGACCTGCATGCACTCGTGCGCCTTGTCGATACCGTACTTCTCGGTCACCATCATGGTGCCCATGATTTCGCCGGTTTCGCCATCCACCAGAGCGATATCGCTACCCGCCTTGACGCTCTCGTCGTCGGTCGACAAGGTAACCGGGATAGGCCAGAACAGGCCGTTGGCCATCTTCATGCCATCGCAGACGCCCTGCCAATCGGAATGCGTCATGAAGCCGGTGAGCGGCGTAAAGCCACCGATACCCATCATGATGACGTCGCCGTTTTCGCGCGAACTGAGCTTGAGCTTGGGCAGGGATTGGGCTCTAGCCAGTTCATTCTTCAGAGCCTGACCTTCAAGCAACAAAGGCCGCAGATTACCTCCGCCATGCGGATTGACCAATGCCATGCCGTCTCCTCCTTTAGAAATAGTTAATATTTGAATGGAGAAGGCTAACAATATTCCCCGCCGGTTTCAAGACCGAAACGCAACAAGAGCTGAAAAAAATTGAACGGAAATCAGGCGCTCGCGGTCGACGGCAAAATTTTGGTATAAATGGCCGACGGTGCCTCACCAATCTGCACTGCGGAGCCATACTTTCGGTCAGCCTCTGAAGACACGGGAGTCGGGCAGCGCCATAAAAGCGCTGCGGCTAAGGCCGGGAACAAACTCACGGATGCCCAGCCCTTCCCTGTGTTGACTGCGAAGAACCGAAAGAGTATTTTTTAGTGATGGGCATTCTGGTTTTGGGAATAGGCAATACATTGCTCTCGGACGAGGGTGTCGGCGTACATGTTGTGCACGCCCTGCTGAACTCACCAGACTGTCCGCGCGAAAATGTCGAATACATGGATGGCGGCACTTTGTCTTTTACCCTGGCCGGCCCGATACAGTCTGCGGACGCGTTGGTCGTGATCGATGCCGCTCAACTTGGCGCCCGACCCGGAACGCTTCAGGTTTTCGTGGGTGAAGACATGGATCGTTTTCTGCTCTCCAACCGGAAATCGAGCGTTCATGAGGTCGGCCTGACTGACTTGAGAGCGATCGCTGTGCTGGCGGGTCATTGGCCAGAACGGCGCGCACTGCTGGGTATTCAGCCGCAAAAACTGGACTGGGGCGAGTATCCGACCGATGATGTGGCGGCAGCAATTCCCGTTGCGTGCGGGGAAGTCAACTCCTTGATCGATGGCTGGCTAAATGGCGCTTGAAGACATCTCTGTGGTCACCGCATCAGGCAGTGACCAACTGACCGGTAACGCGACCGCCGTTTTGCATGAGGTTGCTGAAATGCTTGTCGCGCTTGCCGAGCGTGGCGAAAGCGGCATCATCGACCTGGGTGGAATGCCGCTCAGTGGCGCTGACAAGGATTGGCTCACGGCACGGCTGGGGAGGGGCGAAATTGAGATGTCCCTGGATCTGGACGGCACAAGCGAAGTTCGGGAAACAGCTTTTCACGGCGTATGGTGGCTCGTACACCGGAACGGAAAGGGTGTGCTCACCGGTGAATTCATCGAAGTAAACCGTGTACCTGGACTGGTTCCGGCTCATCCTGAAGACATACGAGAAGCGGCTGAAAAGCTTGGTTTCTTGATCAACGATCTTTGAAGCACTTTTAAGTGAAATTCCTGGCGCCTGTATAAAATCGAAAAGGGGGCAATGGCATCATGCGACACGAAGATGGGATACTGATGGCGGGTTTGGCGCAGCATGGCGTCTCCCGTCGGTCTTTCATGAAATTCTGCGCCACATTGGCATCGGTGATGGCCCTGCCCCCTGCAGCGGGGCTTGCAATGGCCGAGGCAATGGCCAGTGCCCGAAGACCGTCAGTGATCTGGCTGCCGTTTCAGGAATGCACAGGCTGTACCGAGTCAATCACCCGATCACACTCACCGACTATTGAGAGCCTGATCTTCAACGTAATTTCGCTTGATTACCAGGAAACGTTGATGGCCGCTGCCGGACATCAGGCCGAAGAGGCCCTGCAGCAAGCGATCAAGGACAATTTCGGAAAGTATCTGCTTATCGTCGACGGCTCGATTCCGCTTGGGATGGATGGGGCTTACTCGACGATTGGTGGCAGATCCAACCTCGAAATCCTGAAAGAGGTCGCCAAAGGTGCGGCGGCCATTGTCGCGATGGGGTCCTGTGCCGCCTATGGCGGGATTCCGAAAGCCAATCCGAATCCCACCGGCGCCGTCTCTGTGGCGGATGTCATCAAGGATAAACCGATCGTGAATGTGCCGGGATGCCCACCGATTCCTGTAGTCATGACCGGTGTCCTGGCGCACTACCTGACCTTTGGCAGCCTGCCCGAGCTGGACAAGCTGGGGCGCCCCAAAGCCTTCTACGGCGAAACCATTCATGATCGTTGCTACCGCCGGTCATTTTACGACCAAGGCAAGTTTGCCAAGACTTTCGACGACGAAGGCGCACGCAACGGCTGGTGTCTGTTTGAGTTGGGCTGCAAGGGGCCGGTAACCTACAATGCTTGCGCCACAACCAAGTGGAATGGAGGCACTTCCTGGCCTGTCGAATCCGGGCATGGCTGCTTAGGCTGTTCCGAGCCGGATTTCTGGGATGCCGGAAGCTTCTACAAGGCGCTTTCGATGCCGGCGACTCCGCTCAAGACGGTCGGTGTTGCTGCAGCGGCTGGCGCAGCGGTCGGTGTTGCGATCAGCTTTGCCAACCGGGCCAAGAAGAGCGCTGCCAAGGCTGCGCATGAGACCACCACTCTGCCCGATCTGGAGAAATGACATGAACGAACTGCAATTTCTGACCTGGGTGCGCGGACCAGGCCTCAATCTGGCTATCAGTATCTTTTTGCTGGGCGTGTTTGTGCGACTTTTCGAAATTTATAGCTTGGGTCGCAAGAAGGATTTGTCCGAGCCACGAAATGTTGGTGGGGCTTCCGGCATTAATACGGTTTTCCGCCGTTCGCTCCCCGCTGAAGGCATGCTGAAGAAGTCGCCGATTTCCTATATCGGTGGTTACATCTTCCACATTGGCTTGGCCATCATCGTTTTTCTGTTCGTGCCACACATCAAATTCTTCCAGGGACTGTTAGGCATCTCCTGGCCCGGGCTTCCTTCACAACTGGTTGAATTTGTGACCATAGTGACCATCGTGACGATGCTGGTTATCCTGCTTGACCGTATCACCAATCCGGTCAAGCGCTACCTGAGCACTTTCCAGGACTGGTTCACCTGGGCGCTGACCTTCCTGCCTGTCCTTACCGGCTGGCTGGCTGTGCGCCACCTGTTGCTGCCTTACACAACCATGCTGGCTGTGCATATCCTGATGGTTGAGTTGTTGCTGGTGTTTCTGCCTTTCACCAAGCTGTTCCATGCCTTCACCGTCTTTGGGTCACGTTGGTTCAACGGCACGGTCAACGGCCATAAAGGAGTTGCGGTATGAGCGCCTCTCTCGAAAAAGGGGTTCGGGTACTGAAAGAAGTCATTGACGCCCCGATAGCCAGCTATTTCAGCAGTTGCGTGCATTGCGGGCTGTGTGCCGAGGCTTGCCTGTTCTACACTGAAACAGGTGATCCGAAGTACACACCGATTCACAAGCTGGAACCCATGCGCCGGCTTTATGAGCAGGAATACACTGTTCTTGGTCGTCTGAAAAAACTGATCGGCCTGTCCAAGGCGGTGACCGATGCCGAACTAGACGAGTGGCGGGAATTGGTCTACAACAGCTGCACATTGTGTGGTCGCTGCTCGGTGGTTTGCCCGGTTGGGAATGACATTGTCTATATGGTCCGCAAATTCCGTGAAGGCATGTCAGCCTCGGGTAACGCACCTGAAGGAATTAAGGGGGCAGCCAACCGGACGATCACGATCGGTAGCCCGATGGGGGTCAAGTTGCCTGCCGTAAAGGCACAAATGAGACACGTTGAAGCAGATTACGGCCTCCCGATTCCGATGGATGTAGAAGGCGCCGAGTACCTGGTGATGCTTTCTTCAATGGAAATCATGAACTTCCCCGAGTACCTTGGCGCCATCGCCAAGATCATGAATCAGGCCGGGAAGTCGTGGACACTTTGTTCCACCGCCTTCGAGGCGACCAATGCCGGCATGCAGATCGGCAATTCGGATCTCGCCCGTGTCATCGTCTCCCGCATTGTCGAGGCTGCCGAAAAGCTCAAGGTCAAGACTGTCATCAGCCCTGAGTGTGGGCATGCGTACACTGCCTTGCGCTTGGAAGGTGCCAACCTTATGGGTCGATCTTTCGGCTTCAAGGTAAGACATATCATCGAGGTTCTTGGGGAATTCCAGGAACAGGGACTGCTGAAGACCGAAGGATTCGAGACCGACCGCCTGACTTTCCACGACCCATGCCAACTTGCACGTCGTGGCGGCGTAATCAAGCAACAACGCGGCCTGATGAATATGGTCGCCAAAAACTTCGTCGAGATGCCTGACGCCGGATTCATGAACTGGTGTTGCGGTGGCGGTGGCGGCGCCTCGGCCATTGAGGAAGGCGAGGAGTTGCGTATGGAGGCCTTCAAGAAGAAGAAGTCACAATTTGATGCCGTAAAGCCGGACCGGGTCGTAACGGCTTGCGCCAACTGCCGGATCGTCATGGAGGAGGGTCTTGAACATTACAAGATGAATCTTCCGGTAGTTGGTCTGACCGAAATGATCGCCGACCACATCCCGAACCCCGTAGTCGCCAAGCCAGAAGGGAGCTGATGTTATGGCCACCACAAACGACAAGGAATTCAGGGTGAAACTTGAGACGTTGAGCGTCAGCCAGCAACGTCAGGTCGCTGCGCTTTTTGTGCAACGGGTGCTTGGGTTATCCAATGATGTGCGGATCAAGGCAGCTCTGGACATGGCAATGCGTGCAGACATTTCCGATGCTGAACTGGCCGTGGTATCACAAGCAGCCAATACCGCAAGGGTGGAAAGTTACGCGCAATGCGGCAGGGATTCCGACTGGAACACGCAGGCGGGGCTTTTCGTTGCCAAGGCAGCGGTCAGCTGCGTCAGACCCGATGTCGAAGGACAGAATTTGGCATGGGATGCGGCCATGCAGGTGCGTGTCGCACGTACCTGCGAAGCTGCATCAGGCGATGTCACCGATCATAAAGAAGCCGAGGCGCAATATGCCATCCTCGACGACTTCTTGAGCAAGTAAGGAACCGGGCCATGAGTACTTCACAACGCATTGTCGTTGACCCTATTACCCGCATCGAAGGCCATTTGCGCATTGAGGCGGAAACCGATGCCAGCGGAAAGATCACCAAAGCCTATTCCGCCGGCACCATGGTACGTGGCATCGAGATCATCCTGCGCGGGCGTGACCCGCGAGATGCTTGGGCTTTTGCGCAGCGTATCTGCGGCGTATGCACCCTGGTTCACGGCATCGCGTCGGTGCGTTCAGTCGAGGATGCATTGCACCGTGCCATCCCGAGTTACAGCATTCCGCGCAATGCCGAGTTGATTCGCAACCTCATGATCGCTGCCCAGTATGTGCATGATCATGTGATGCATTTCTATCATTTGCATGCATTCGATTGGGTGGACGTGGTTTCGGCGCTAAAAGCAGATCCCAAGGCAACCTCGACCCTGGCGCAGAGCATTTCCAGTTACCCGAAGTCTTCTCCAGGTTACTTTGCCGATGTTCAAAAGCGCATCAAAACTTTTGTAGAACAGGGGCAGCTAGGTATCTTTGGCAACGCCTACTGGGGTCACACGGCTTACAATCTGCCGCCCGAGGCAAACCTGATGGCCGTAGCGCACTATCTTGAGGCACTGGCGTGGCAGCGCGATGTTGTCAAACTGCATGCCATCTTTGGCGGCAAGAATCCTCACCCGAACTTTGTCGTTGGCGGGGTACCGTCGGCAATCTCTATACATGCTACCGGCACCCCTGGCCAGAATCGGGGAAGCCAGGATGCCACAGCCGTAAATATGGTCGGGCTACAGACTGTACAGAACGTCATCAATCAGATGCGCGAATTTGTCGATCAGGTCTATGTTCCCGATACCCTTGCCATCGCAGGTTTTTACAAGGATTGGGGCGCACGAGGGGAAGGCTTGGGCAACTTCATGTCTTTCGGGGATCTGCCCTCCAAGGGGTTTTGGGATACCGACTCCTACCTCGTTCCGCGTGGCGTCATTCTCAATCGCGACTTGTCTGTCATTCACCCGATCGATCTCGATGCGGACAACGAGATTCAGGAATTCATCGGCCACTCCTGGTACAAATACAGTCAGGGCGATGATCAGGGCTTGCACCCGTTCAAGGGTGAAACCGAATTCAATTTCACCGGCCCCAAGCCGCCTTTCGAGCATCTTGATGTCGAGAACAAGTATTCCTGGCTCAAGTCACCCCGCTGGAAAGGGAAGCCGATGGAAGCGGGTCCGCTTGCCCGGGTACTGATGATGTACGCCAAAGGGCACGACCAGACGAAGGAGCTGGTGGACTCGACGCTCAAAGCTTTGGATGTGCCTGTTACCGCCCTTTTCTCAACGCTCGGACGCACAGCAGCCCGCACACTTGAATCGAAGATTCTTGCCGATTCCATGCAAGGCATGTTCGACAACCTGATGGCCAACATCAAGGCTGGCGATATCCGGACTTTCAACGATCAGTATTGGGAGCCGTCCTCCTGGCCAAAATCCATGCGCGGGGTCGGCCTTATGGAAGCGCCGCGTGGCGGATTGTCACACTGGATTGTCATTGACGATGGCCGGATCAGCAATTATCAGGCTGTGGTTCCAAGCACCTGGAATGCCGGGCCGCGCGACCCGCAGGGACAACCGGGAGCATATGAAGCAGCCCTGCAGGACAATCATGTGCTGGCCGATCCAAAACAGCCGATCGAAATCCTGCGGACCATTCACTCCTTCGATCCGTGCATTGCCTGTGCGGTTCACGTTACCGACCCTGAAGGAGCGGAACTGGTCCAAGTCAATGTCAATTAGGGAGTCAGTTGCGGGATCATTCAAAGACTGACTTGGGCTTTGCCTAAATCAGGCGTTGAAAAACAAAGAGCCTTGGCGAGAATATCTTCGCCAAGGCTCTTTGTACTTGCGGATTTCTCTCCGCAGACTAAATGCTTGAGCTTACTTCAGCTTTTCAATACCAAGCAGTCTGAGTGTGGCGCCCTCGTAGAAGGGCTCCGAAGTCCCTTTTTTCATCTTGCGTATGAAGTACTTTTCGAATCCGATCTTGGCCAGATGGACCCACTTGCCTTGTGAAAACCAATTCACATTGCGCGGCGGGATTTGTGGTATCGCAACAAAAGCAACGCCGCCATCACCGAAGTCAGCCAGACATATGGCATTCCATGTAGCTTCCCGATCCGCAGAATGCCCCTCGAGTTCGGCATGAATATTGTGCACCGTCGCGGTTACCATGGATTCAATCATGTAACCGGTTTTCGGCGTTCCAACCGGAATCGGCGTCGGCTCGACCGGTGGTATGGCGACACAGACGCCAACTGAAAAAATGTTTTTGTACTTCTGATTACGCTGGTGCTTGTCCACCGTAATAAAGCCGCGTGGATTGGTAAGTCCTTCGATACCGAAAACCGCATCGACACCCTTGAAGGCAGGCAGCATCATGCTGTAGCCGAACGGCAGTTCATGTTGTTTCTTTTCAACGCCCGTTTCGTCGTGCTCGGTTACATACATTTTTCCGGCTTCGACTTTGGTGACCTTGGCATTGCAAATCCACTTGATGTGCTTGTCACGCATGCCTGACTCGAGAATACCCTTGGAATCACCGACACCGCCCAAACCAAGATGTCCGATGTAAGGCTCGGATGTGACGAAAGTAATCGGCACCTTGTTGCGAATCTTACGCCGCCGCAGGTCAGTTTCCATGATGAACGCGTATTCATAAGCCGGGCCGAAGCATGAGGCACCCTGCACCGCTCCGACGACGATCGGGCCCGGATTAGCGCAAAACTGATCCCAACCAGCATGGGATTTCATCGCATGATCGATGTGGCAAACCGAGTGCGTATGTCCATCTTGCGGGCCAAATCCCTCAATTTCATCGAAAGCAAGCTTGGGACCTGTAGCGATTACCAGGTAATCGTAGTTAACTGTCTTGCCATCATTGAGCTCAAGCTGGTTCTGGTCGGGATGGACACGTTTCACACCCGTAGAAATGAATTCGATACCCTTCCGTTCCAGATATTTGCGCACCGGCAACTCAACCTGGGCCCGTTCACGCCATTTGACGGCAACCCAGGGATTGGAGGGAACAAACTGGAAATTCTCGTTATCTGATACGACCGTTACCTTGTGTTTCTTATCAACTTTGTCCCGCATTTCATATGCGGCCGGCATTCCGCCGAGTCCAGCTCCCATGATTACGATGTGTGCCATGTCTTTTCCTTCTAAATTTATTGGATAACATCACTACCACGGTGCACGAAAATCATGCTGTCAAGCGTGCTTTCCCGAGTCGTTCATTAAACACAATCGCTCCCGTGAGTGTCAACGAGCATATCGAGATGGGAATTCAATAATGCGCTGGGATCGATCCCACGCATTTCAAAGCGGATAAAGCAAATGGCGAACAGCCGCGATTACTGGTTTGCTCCAAAGGTTCATACGGTCAGTCAAGTAGACCACCGCCATCTGGAACAAGACGCCGGCCTGCTATCGTGCCTTAAAGACGTGACGACGAGTCTTCGTTGCCCGACCCGCCCTCCTTGGCAAACAAGACAGCCGCCTTGACCCGTGAGGAGAGATTGAGCTTGGTGAGAATATGCCGGACATGCTGCTTCACTGTATCGTAGCTAATTGACAGGTTCTGGGCGATGGCTTTGTTACTCTCGCCGCGAGCCAGCAACTGGATGATCTCACGCTCCCGTTCCGTTAGCAGCTTGAGAGAATTCTTGGGCTCCTGGCCTGATTGGTCGCCACGCAGCAGGTCGATCATTTTTACGGTCATGGCAGGGGCGACGACCAGTTCACCAGCTGCCACGCGACGAATCGAGTCCACCACATCTTCTGGTGACATGTCCTTGAGCAGGTAACCGCGCACGCCAGCGCGGATAGCATTCGCCAGATCGGTTTCGGAATCGCTCATCGTCAACATGACCACAGGAATGGTGTTCCCTTCGTCGCGCAACAGCGCCACCAGAGAAATGCCATCCATCGGCTTCATGCGAAGATCGACGATCAACAGATCAGGCTTGGCCAAACACATGGTCCGCAACTCATCGATGCTGCCGGTCGCACCGAGCACATCGAAGTCATAGCAGTTGGCCAGCAGCTCACTCAAACCTCGCCGGCATAAACACTGGTCATCGACCAGAACCACTCTCAACTTTTCACTCACTCGCAGCTCTCCAGTCGGGCGACGGCTCCGGAAAGAACAATTGCACTTGCGTTCCGGACCCTATCGCGCTCTCCACTTTAATTTCGCCGCCAATGCGGTGTGCGCGCTCGCGCATGATCATTACGCCGAAATGCCCTTCCACCGGAGCGAAAGTGTGCGCACCAACTCCGTTATCTTCGACCGTGAAAAGATAGTAACCAAAATCTGCATCGACAAGCAGGCGCGCATGCGTCGCTCCGGAATGCCGACCAATATTGGTCAGCGCCTCGCGCATGATGTTAAAAACCTGAATTTCATGCTCGATCGGCAAAGCCAAATCTACCAGACGGTTCTGGTACTCAAGCACAATATTGTTGCGCTCACGAAACTGCGCGACAAGGTCTTCAAGTGAAGCAAGCAAACCTCCAGGATTCAACTCGGAGCGGAAATCGGTAATCAGTTCGCGCGCGCTTTTCTGGCTTATTTCCAAGGCCTCGTCGATATCTCTCGTATATTTGTTAGCCATCAACTCGTTGCCCGTGCGTATTGCCTCCAACAACAGGCTGATTCGCATGCGGGCAAAGGTCAATGTCTGTGCGAGTGAATCATGGATATCATTGGCAATCACGCGGCGCTCGGCCAACAACTCTGTGCGATGCCCCTCACGATTGATGCGCGTGTGTTCGATGACCGCTCCCATCATTTCGGCGAATGCAGCAACCGTATGCATCGCGCCACTTGACACCTCACGCGGAGCGTCAAAGAAAAGGTTCAGGACACCAACCGAAGTTCCGGGGTGACCGGGCGTCTCAAGCGACGCCGTAATCAAGGACTGAAAGCTGCTGCGCTCATGGTTGCCGTTCTGCCGCGTGGCGCAAGTCCCGACATAAGCAGCGCAGGCAACTCGATCAAGCTTCCCTTCAATATTGCTGTGCTCAAAATTCTGGTCGACAAAGCTCTCCGCCTCTTTCTGCAATTCGGCCGACAGGCCTGCAGAACACATGATTTGCAGTGTATGGCCGTCTGGTGAGACCAAATGCACAACCCCTGCTGCGGCGCGGACCGCGCCGATGATGGTCTCAAGAAAGGTCGCCAGTATGGCCTTGAGTTCGCCCGTCCGGGGTGCCGCCAACTCATGCATCACACATTCTGTCACTGCAGCATCGCCGCTGCCGAGAGGCATAACCTTGAGGTCACGTATCTTGGAGAATCCACGGTGATCAGCTTCGGATGCAGAACTTGTTATTACGGGCTTCAACTTCACCACTCTTTGCGAGAAAAGGTTCGGAGGTTAAGCCGAATCCGTAGAAATATCAACAACATAAATGCAGAACAAGAAATCTTACGCCCATCTGGGTTATGCCCATGCTTGCCCAATCAGGTTATAGACACCCGCAAAACCAATTTAGTTTAATACAGGGTTAGCAAAAAGCTTCGTGCGACCGTACTGTTACGGCAATTTATCGACGCAAACCAATTTCAGGCAAGATAAAAACATGTCCTCACCGATACACGATCCATTCACATCGCCGTTGCCCGACGCAGAAATTGAGATCAAGACAACCACTTGTTATATGTGCGCGTGTCGCTGCGGCATTCGGGTCCATCTCCGCAACGGAGAGGTGCGCTACATCGATGGCAATCCGGATCATCCGCTGAACAACGGCGTGATCTGCGCCAAAGGTTCATCGGGCATCATGAAACAATACTCCCCCGCGCGCCTGACCAAGCCGTTGCGTCGCAAGGTGGGAACCGAACGTGGCGCCGGTGAATTCGAGGCGATCAGTTGGGAAGAAACCTTCTCCATCCTCGCCGAGCGCTTGGGCAAGCTACGCGCGACAGATCCCAAGAAATTCGCGCTGTTCACCGGACGAGATCAAATGCAGGCGCTGACCGGTCTGTTCGCGCGCCAGTTCGGAACTCCCAATTACGCGGCACATGGCGGTTTCTGTTCGGTGAACCTTGCTGCGGGCATGATCTACACCATCGGCGGATCTTTCTGGGAATTCGGCGGCCCCGACCTGGAACGCTCCAAGCTGTTCATCATGATTGGCACCGCCGAAGATCATCACTCCAATCCGATGAAGATTGCCTTGTCGAAATTCAAGCGCGAAGGCGGGCGTTTCATTTCAATCAACCCGGTACGTACCGGCTATTCGGCCATCGCTGACGAATGGGTGCCGATCCGCCCCGGTACCGACGGTGCGCTGATGTTGGCGCTGATCCACGAAATCATCGCGCTCGGTCTGTACGATCGTGAATTCCTGGTGCGCTACACCAACTCCGGCCAACTGGTAAATCTTGACGATAAACATGACGAATTCGGCATGTTCGTGCGCACCGAAGTAGCAAAAGAAGAAGGCTGCTACGACCCGCAGAACAAGCTGTGGTGGGATCGAAACACCAACAAGGCGGTGATTACGCACAGCGAAGGTGCTGATCCTTATCTGCTTGGTGAATTCGCACTGCCTGACGGCACTGCGGTCAAACCCGCGTTCCAGTTGCTTCAGGAACGGGTCCAGGATTACACGCCGGATTGGGCGGAGCAGATTACCGGCATTTCGGCCGAAACCATCCGCCGTCTCGCGCACGAAATGGGTATCACCGCACGCGACCAGAAGATCGAGCTGCCGATCGCGTGGACCGATTCCTGGGGCAAGGAACACCAAACGGTTACCGGCAATCCGGTTTCATTCCATGCAATGCGCGGATTGGCGGCGCACTCGAACGGATTTCAGTCCATCCGCGCGCTGTCGATCCTGATGACGCTGTTGGGCACCATCGACCGCCCCGGCGGTTTCCGTCACAAGCCACCATTCCCGCGGCCGATTCCGCCTTGCGCCCGGACGCCGAACGATCCGCGTGCAGTACAGCCGAACTCGCCGCTCGATGGCATGGCGCTGGGTTGGCCGTCCGATCCGGATGATCTGTTCGTAAACGCTGACGGAAGTCCGGTCCGCATCGACAAGGCCTTCTCCTGGGAATATCCGCTGTCGGTGCACGGCTTGATGCACAATGTGATAACCAATGCGTGGCGCGGCGATCCCTACAAGATCGATACATTGTTGCTGTTCATGGCCAACATGGCATGGAACTCAAGCATGAACACCAGCGAAGTCCGCAAGATGCTCGTCGACAAGGAAGAGGACGGCGAATACAAGATACCGTTCATCGTTGTATGCGATGCGTTTCACTCCGAAACTACAGCCTTCGCCGACTTGATACTGCCGGATACGACTTATCTGGAGCGCCACGACGTAATGTCCATGCTGGACCGTCCAATCTCGGAATTCGACGGACCGGTGGATGCGGTACGCATACCGGTTGTGCCGCCGACAGGCGAGTGCAAGCCGTTCCAGGAAGTCTTGATCGAACTTGGTACGCGTTTGAAATTGCCGGCTTTCGTGAACTCGGAGGGCCAGCGCAAGTACCGCGACTATCCTGATTTCATCGTCAACTGGGAGACCGCACCCGGTTCCGGCATCGGCTTCCTGTCCGGTTGGCGCGGCAAGGGTGGAGAAAAATCCATACGCGGCGAACCGAATCCGAACCAGTGGGAGATGTACGCCAAGAACAACTGTATGCATCACCTTAAGTTGCCGCGCTCTTACCAATTCATGCGGAACTGGAACAAGGGCTATCTGGAGTGGTCGCAACGCAGCGGCATTACGCGCTACGCCGAACCAATTCTGATTCATCTCTATTCCGAGGTACTGCAAAAGTTCCGGCTGGCTGCACAGGGCAAGAGCATTTCACGTCAGCCGCCAGCCCATCTGGCAAAGCGCGTCGAGACCTATTTCGATCCGCTACCGTTCTACTACGAGCCGCTGGAAAGCCAAACCAGCGACAAGCACAAATATCCGCTGTCCGCCCTGACACAACGCCCGATGGCGATGTACCACTCGTGGGATTCACAGAATGCGTGGTTGCGCCAGATACATGCCTACAACTATCTCTATGTAAATGCACGCACCGCCAAGAATGCTGGCATCGCCGATGGCGACTGGATATGGGTCGAGTCGCAATGGGGCAAGGTACGCTGCATGGCGCGTTACAGCGAGTCGCTGGAACCCGGTACGGTGTGGACCTGGAATGCTGTCGGCAAAGCCGCCGGCGCCTGGAACCTGGCACCGGATGCGAATGAGTCGCAGCAGGGCTTCCTGCTCAATCACGTGATCTCGGAAGAGTTGCCGCCTCAGGCAGATGGCAAACGTTTTTCAAATTCCGATCCGGTCACCGGGCAAGCGGCCTGGTACGACGTGCGAGTACGCATCTACAAAGCCGACGAGAACGAACCGGAGCAAGCATCGCCGCAGTTTGAACCGATGAAGAAATATCCCGGCATGAAGGAACGCCCGAAATGGCTTACTTACCTGGGCGGCAGCAAAAGGAACGGGGGTGCAAAATGACGCAGCTCGCCTTGGTCATTGACCTCAATGTATGCGTCGGCTGCCACGCTTGCGTGACCAGTTGCAAGGAATGGAATACATCGGGTTCAGCAGGGCCACTGTTCGACCAACGCCCTTACGACGCCAACCCGACCGGCACATTCTTCAACCGCGTGCAGACTTTCGAGATGGGAAAATATCCCAACAGCGAAACCTTGCATTTCCCCAAATCCTGCCTTCATTGCGAAGACCCGCCTTGCGTACCGGTATGCCCGACAGGCGCATCCTACAAGCGCAAGGAAGACGGCATCGTACTGGTTGACTACGACAAGTGCATCGGCTGCAAGTATTGCTCCTGGGCTTGTCCGTATGGTGCCCGGGAATTCGACGAAAAGCAGAAGGTGATGAAGAAATGCACCTTGTGCGTAGATCGCATCTACGACCAGTCCCTGGCCGAGATTGATCGCAAGCCCGCCTGTGTAAAGGCATGTCCGACCAGCGCTCGCCTCTTCGGCGATATTCACGATCCGGAATCCGAGGTGTCGCTGGCGATACGTGAAGACGGAGGCTACGCGCTGATGCCGGAATGGGGCACGCTTCCCGCCAACCACTATCTGCCCCGTCGCAAGACCAAACTCAAGATACACAAGGATGAACTGGAGCGTTCAGATAATCCGCTCAAGGTCGATGGCCAGCTACCGAAACCGAGCAAGAATGATTCGTCGATGGACGATGTTTCGGCGTGGTGATGAAAAAACTATTTTAAGAACGGCGCACTATGAAACCAGCTTTTTCCGTCATTTTTCTTACGACTCTCATCGGCGCAGGGCAAGGTTTGTTTCTTGCCCTATTCACCCATCAATCGTATGCCTTGTTCGGATTGCTGCCGATGCAGTCCGATCCTTTTTATGGTTACGGCAGCGCCTTGGCCTTGTCACTATTGGTGGGCGGCCTGATCGCATCTTTCTTCCACCTGGGGCGCCCTGAACGCGCCTGGCGTTCAGCCACACAATGGCGTACCTCGTGGTTGTCGCGCGAAGTGATCGTGCTGCCTGCGTTCATGGGTGTGGTGTTCCTTTTTGGCCTATCGCATCTGGCCGGATACCGACCGGCAATGGTGACGTTGCCCGGCGGTCTGATAATCGATCTGTCATTCGTACTGGGTGTCGTTGGCACGATGCTGGCCTTCGCATTGTTCGTCTGCACGGCCATGATCTACGCCTGCCTGCGTTTCCTGCGCGAATGGCATTCGCCTGTCACAGTGGTGAACTTCATCCTGATGGGGGGGGCGTCCGGCTTCACCCTGGCAGCGTTTTATGCTGCTTTGGCAGCCCCGTCGCAAACCAACTTCTTCGTCAGTTGGGCGCTCATCATCACCTTCCTGGCATTTGCCGGGCGTAGCGCATCACTGGTGCGCAACGCACGCCTCAAGCCAAAATCGACCATACAGACTGCTATCGGCATGAAGCATCCGTACATCGTTCAGCGCTCCATGGGGTCGATGGGCGGCTCGTTCAATACGCGCGAATTCTTCCACGGCAAGAGCGAGTCATTCTTGCGCACGGTAAAGCCGGCTTTCATGATTTTTGCATTTGTGGCACCGCTGATGTTGCTGGCGCCATTTACTTCAAGCCCTGTGCTGCTTGGTATCGCATTCGTGCTGCAATACCTCGGCTTACTGGCCGAACGCTGGTTTTTCTTCGCGCAAGCCAACCATCCGCAGAATCTTTACTATCAAACAATAGGCTAGTACCCTGTTTTGTAATTATGGCGACTTGATTTAAACGCTGGATTTACGTGGCTAGCCAGGCGCAAATCGCGAGAATAAGCACTAACGCCCAATGTGAAAATACGATCTTTCATGTCGCGTTAATTGCTAAGCAAATTGCCAGCATAAAGCTGCGAATGGAATATTTGGGTTAAATGCTGCGCGTATTGCTCCTACTTCCCCTTTTTGGCGCCATCCTCGTGGCGATGCTTTCCGCGCGTAACCCTACGCTGGTCAGGCGCGCTGCCCTCGTGGCGACGGGCGTGACTCTAGTTTTCGCGTGGTCACTGCTGGGGCATTTCGACCCGGCCAACGCCGGCATTCAGATTTACGAGACTCACGTCTGGCATGATCGAATGGGTGCCAGTTTTTCGCTCGGTATCGATGGTTTTTCTTTCCCGCTGGTTCTGCTCGCCACGCTGCTGATGCCGGTCGCCGTGGTCGCGTCGGGCGGCGTCAAAACCGGCGCCAAGCTATATTTCTCACTGCTCCTTTTGCTGGAGTCTGCGATGCTCGGCGTCTTCATGGCACGCGACTGGTCGCTTTTCTACGTATTCTGGGAATTGACGCTGATCCCCCTGTTCTTCCTCATCGACCGGCTTGGCGGGCAAAATCGACAGAGGCGACAGAAGGCAGCGCTCAACTTCGTCATCTACACCATGGGCGGCTCGGTGTTCATACTGATCGCCCTGTTAATACTTTACGATGCAGTGCCCACGCACAGCTTCAGCATGAGCGCCATCGCAGAGGCCGCGCGCGGCTTGCCGCTGACAACTCAGGTGTGGATATTCTCAGGCCTCTTCATCGGCTTCGGCGTCAAAATGGCGGTATTCCCCATGCACGGCTGGGCACCGCTTGTCTATGCTGAGGCGCCCAGCGCCGTGCCACTAATCTCCTCCGGGATCCTCCTAAAGATGGGCGGCTATGGCCTACTTCGCGCCGTCGAGACGCTGCCCGGGGCTGCCTTGGCACTACGCGACTGGCTGACACTCTCGGCCTTCGTCACGTTGCTTTACGGCGGCATTCTTGCCTGGCGCCAGCGCGACCTGATCGTAATGCTGGCCTATTCGTCGATTTCGCACATGGGTGTAGTGCTGCTGGGGATAGCTGCGCTAAATACCGCAGGGCTCACTGGTGCGGTGATGCAAATGGTGGCGCACGGCTTAGTGGCCGGTACGCTGTTCCTGCTGGTTGGCCTACTGCACGCCCGCACGCACACCCGCGATATCGGCGATTATTCCTCGCTGGTGCGCACCATGCCGCGCTTTGCTTTCTTCATGGTTCTGGCGCTTACCGCTTCCATCGGCTTGCCGGGCACCGCCGGTTTTATCGCCGAACTTCATGTACTGGTCGGCGGCTTCGCCCGTTGGGGTGGCTGGATGGTGCTGCTGTCGATCTCGCTCCTGATCAGCGCCGCCTATGCCTTCCGCACCGTCGGCCGGTTGTTCACCGGGCCGGTTGGCGAGACCATGAAAAGCGTGCCGGATCTGGATCGTGGCGAGATGGCAGCGGCTGGCGTGCTTTCCTTCGGCATCCTGGCCATCGGTTTCTACCCGACACCGACGCTGGCCCTGGTCAGCGCTTCGGTTGTCCGGCTGGCGCAGCTTTTCGGAGCCTGACGTGAGCGACCACCAGACCAGCACCGCCACAGACATCCGCAGCCGTCTGCATGATTGCGTGCGCCATCTCGAGCACGTGCTGCCAAGCCAGGCCTCGATCAAGGACTTCGTCCATCACAACACCCTGCACGGATTCCAGCACCTGCCTTTCCCCGAGGCTCTGGCGGCGGCCAGCCGGCTTTCAGGCGAACCAGCCTGGCTGCCTGAGGAAAGCTCTCGTATCTTCTATCGCAATGGCCGTATCGACGACACTGACATCGATGCAGCACTGACACAACTTAACGCAGCCTGGCAGCTGGATCTGGACTACGTGCTGGCTTCCACAGTGAAAATTTCGCTGCGCCGCCGCGACGTCCTGCGCGCTGGTCTGGTACACGCGCTAGGTCCGATCCCACTGGCACAGCTCAAGTGGCGCATTGAGGAAAAGCAAGTACTCTCGCGTATCGACGACGAGACTCCTATGGCGTCGCGGAATCGCCTGCTGACCTCCTCGGGTGGCAACGAAGCGGTTGCAGTCAGCACTCTCTGGGATACCTGCCTTGATGTGCTCGGCATCGACCACGCCTTCGCCCATCCCGAGGAACTGCTTGAGGTGTCGGCGCGCGAGAATGAGGGCTACGCCACCACCTCCGATGCGCACCGAATTTTCGCCGAACGTGCCGCAGCGCTGTGGACCGAGCTCGAGGCAAGAGTCGGCGCTGGCGGCACGGCCGGTGCG
>Ga0105099_10000805_pt1 | contig 20811 bp, 19 predicted proteins | sample PPLLak3cmMay2015_2_FD_79138 | JGI IMG/M metagenome (GOLD analysis project Ga0105099, IMG submission 79138) | Freshwater sediment microbial communities from Prairie Pothole Lake near Jamestown, North Dakota, USA - PPLs Lake P8 Core (1) Depth... | ecosystem: Environmental > Aquatic > Freshwater >... | reverse complement strand
ACTACAGCCTCCTTTCGGTTACCTGTAATATGATGCAACGTTCTCTTTTTACTGCCAGCTTCGGTTACATTTAATTTGAGTCAACTCGCTATCGAACGAAATGCCTGACGAAACCAGCAGCTGCAACTTTTTCTGGTAAAATAGAACGCTGATAGTTTGGTGGAGGATCCGGATGAAAAGAGAGGATCGGTTTGCTGATGCCGAACGGGTCATCTGGATCGGCTTCTGGCTGAATGCACTCCTGATGATCATGAAGCTGGCGTGCGGCCATTTTGGAGATTCCGAGGCGGTTTTTGCCGATGGCGTTGAGAGTGCCTGCGATTTTATTGCCATTATATCGGTCCTGATAGCTCTTCGGATCGGTAAGCGGCCCCTTGATGGAACACATCCCTATGGTCATGGCAAAGCCGAAAGCATCGCGGCTATGGTGGTTTCTCTGGTGATATTCCTGACCGGAGTATGGATACTCGGTCGTTCCTGTTTGACGATTGTGAGAGGAGCATACCCTTCTCCTGAGTTGATCGCGGTGCTGGCGGCCGCTGTCACCATCGGCGTGAAGGAATTTCTCTACCGGTTCTCCGTGAGGATCGGCTCACGCCTGGGAAGTCCTGCTCTCCTGGCTATTGCGAAAGATCACCGCAAGGATGCTATCACTTCCATTGCAACACTCGTGGGGGTAACGGGAGCCTTTTTCGGGATCGGATTTCTGGACCCCCTCGCAGCTGGTCTGACTTCCTTGTTTATCTTCCACATCGGCTACGAAACATTCCGTTCCGCGGCCCATGACTTGATGGACGGGAGGCCGTCCGAATCCCTCATCTCCGGAATCCATTTGCTTTCCGAAGCGGTAGAGGGGGTGGAGCATGTCCATGAAATCAGGGCCCGACGTTCCGGTCAGTACGTGATTGTAGACCTGAAGCTGGACATGGATCCAGAGATGACGGTAAAAAAATCCCACGAAATTTCCACTCTGGTAAAAAAAAGCATCTTCAAAAACTTTCCCAATGTCGGGGATGTTATGATACACATAAATCCCCATAATGAGAAACACAAGGATTTGACGAGGCTCTAACGGGCTTTGATATTTTACTCACAGGAGGTATGAAATGGCTGATAATTCGAAATCAATGGCTAATCTGCAGGAGGCATTCGCCGGGGAATCACAGGCAAACAGAATGTATCTGGCTTTTGCCAGGCAGGCAGATGCGGAAGGCTTCACTCAGGTGGCAAAACTGTTCCGGGCAGCATCAGAAGCCGAGACAGTGCATGCTCACAGCCATTTGAAGGCTATGGGTGGTATCAACACTACCAAAGAGAACCTTCAGGCGGCCATTGCCGGAGAGACACACGAGTTCAAAAGCATGTATCCGCAAATGATTACCGAAGCTGAACAGGAAGGTAATACCCAGGCACTCCGTTCCTTCAAATTCGCCAACGAAGTGGAAAAGGTCCATGCCGGACTTTACACAAACGCTCTGGAGACCTTGGGACAAAAAGGCGAGGTCTTTGACTACTTCGTCTGTACCATTTGCGGTCATACGGTAGAGAAAGCGGCCCCTGAGAAGTGCGTGGTCTGCGGAGCTGGAAGCAAGGCATTTTTTCAGGTATCGTGAAGTTTTCGTGAAAAGGGGTTCTGTGTGCTCCGGATCTGATCATCTCTCCAGAGAAGAAGTGAAAACCGCCGCTGTCCGCTTGTATCGGTGCGGCGGTTTTTTTGTCCTGCTGTGCCGAAATCCAGGCGGGGAACCTGCCGCCAAACAGCTTTCATCAGTTTGCCTGCTGTGCTAGAATGTGCCTGGTGTCTTCAGCTGTGAGGCGCCTGGAAAGAATCGCTCCTGCAAATCGAACAGAGAAGGGTAGCCCGGCGTGCAAAAATCAAAACCATCCCCTCGGAATAGACGAAAAAAAGAGAATTCGAAGCGTCCTTTCATCTATCTTCTGGTCACCCTGATCCTCATCGTGTCGGTACTGTATCTACTCGACTACCGCAAGAAAAAAGCTCCGGAAAAACCTTCGGCCAAAGCCCCGGTTACGGCACCGGAAAAGGCAGTGCCCTCGCCAGAAAAATCGAGTCTTTTGCCGGAAAAGGAAAAACCCGCGAGTAAAGAACTGCCTGTTACCAGGAAGCCGGAACACAAACAGTATACCTCCCCTGCGATCACTCCTCCCGCCGTTCACCTGCCGAAGGTAACCGGAACCGGAGCTGTGGCAATAATTATTGACGATATGGGTTCCAGTGTTTCAGAAGTCCGCGAGTTGATGAATATCGGCATTCCCCTGACATTTTCCATTATTCCCGGTCTTCAGCAGGCACGGGAGGTCGCAACTGCTGCCCACGGAAACGGCTATGAAGTAATGCTCCATATCCCCATGGAACCCCAGGATTACCCGCAGCGCCGCTTGGAGAGAAATGGCCTGCTTCTGTCATACGGGGATAAAGAGATTGAGACCCGGATTCGTGGCTTTATGAATGTCATACCCCATGCGGTCGGCGCCAACAATCATATGGGTTCCCGCTTTACCGAAGATCGCGGTAAAATGAGCATTGTGCTGAGGGTCCTGAGGGAAAATGGAATGTTTTTCATTGACAGTGTGACCACGCCAAAATCAGTTGGCTTGGGCCTGTCACGGGAAATGGGCGTGCGGGCATCAGCCAGAACCGCACCTTTTCTTGATAATAGCGAAGATGTATCCGCAATCAAGGTACAGTTGGCACTTCTTACGAAACTGGCGATGAAAAAAGGAAGTGCTGTAGCAATCTGTCATCCGCATCGGGGCACGATTCGTGCTCTGACGGAAGAGTTGCCGATCATGCAAAAAAAGGGAATACGCTTTGTTTATGCTTCGAAGTTGGTGGAGTGAACGGTTCCTCCGATTCCCTCCCCGATGTGATGCATCATTTTTATCATACGTCGGTAGTTTTCTTCCGCGAGAATCGCTTCAGGTCTGCACGGATTGGTCGGGTGGATGAGGAGAAAAGCTTCGCGCATCTTTCCCGGAATCTCACCAAGCGTCTCGAAAAGGAATGAATACAACGCATTCTTCTTCCGAAATACGCCGGCTTCTTCATACTCACGCAGCGGGTGGATCTTCTTCTGTACTAGCGAACCTTCGAGGTTGAATCGCCGGACCTCGACGCATGGACCTTCGCCATTGCTGAAGGGTCGCATGGTATAGATCGAGTCCCGAACCGATTCCTGGAACATGAGCAGGAGCGGGTCGTTTTCGGGCAGGTCCGGTCGTGCATCATAGAGGCAGGAAAGAAGAAATCTCGAACTGCAGTGCTCTTCGAGGAAACCACTGGCACCGCCGTCCGAGGTCTCGAAATAGAAAGGTTTGTTCCTGACGTTCTCCGACGACAGGCTGTTTCCGCAGAGCAGACAACTGTCTTTCAGGCGTGAAAGCCGGTTCTGGTAGGATTCATTTTTCCGCTTTTCTTCGGCCTGCATCCATTGGTCAAAAAGAAGCGCGCGGGGTTGTTGCACGCTGCGGTATTCTTCGAGGATTTCTCGGCTGAGTTGGGTGTACTGGCTATAGACATCGGTTCCGCGTGCGTGGGTCAGAATCGGATATATCTTGCCTTCTGGGTTGGTGTTCAGGCTTTCAACCTTGGGACTTTTGGAAATATATCCTTCACAGCAGCGATAACCGCGATTAATGGCAAAAGCCCGGAGCAGCGACTTGTGGTCCTTGAAAGGGCCCTGGTATTTAATCCTGGCGTCGATCAGGCAGGGTATGATACTGAGGCTCTTTTTGTCGAGGCCCTTTTTTTCGAAGAGAGCAAAAATGTTGCGGCAGTTTTCGAGGCTCGGCATGTCTTTCACCGGTATAATGACTCGATCGGCCGCGTAGAGGGCATTCTGGGTAAAAATATTCAGTTCAGGACGCGTATCGACGATCAGGATGCCCGGTATGTCAGAGATGGCCAGAAGCCGGGACAAGATCATCGTACCTTTTATGGAATTCCTCAGATCATCGAGGGCCATAGATGAGGGTATATAGTCGACACCGTACTGGCCGGTATGGAGAAGACTGTATCCTGGAGTCTCCAGGAGAAGATCCGCTACATCGCCGGTCGTTTTTTGCCCCTTGAAAGCGAACATTTTATCTACGGTGAAATGGTTGTCCAGCGATACAACCGAGACCGGAAGATCTTCTGAAAGAGCCTTCAGGTAAATTGCAAGATTTGTGGCAAGGGTGGTCTTGCCGACTCCGCCTTTTTCCGATGAAATTGTTATGACATAGGGGTACTTTTTCATAGCTTGAGATGGTACTATAAAGAATCCAGAGTGGTCAACCGATACTTTATTTGATTTTGATTTGGCAAGACTCCACTCGTGATATCAGGCAGTTGACTGGTTGGGGATGGACAGCGTCCGCTCATCCGGCGGCATGCTTTCCTTGCGTGTGTGATGTCGTCAGCCAGGGCAGGAGGGAGGGACGTGTTTACCGAAAAGAGAATTCTCACCGTTAGCCAGCTGACCTCTCTTATCCGGGAAGTAATCGAAGAAAACTTCGAGCATGTCTGGGTAGAGGGCGAGGTTTCAAATCTGGCTGTTCCTGCCTCGGGACATCTGTATTTCACCTTGAAGGATGCCGGAGCCCAGATCCGTTGCGTGTTGTTCCGAGCTTCATCCCGGGTTCTGAAGTTCAAGGTTCAGAACGGCATGGCACTGGTCCTGCGAGGAAGGGTGTCCGTCTACGATCAGCGTGGCGACTATCAATTTATTGCCGAATATCTGGAGCCAAAGGGGATAGGGGCGCTCCAGCTTGCCTTTGTTCAGCTGAAAGAGAAGCTTGCCCGGGAAGGGCTGTTCGACGAATCCCGCAAGAAACCACTGCCCGGATTGCCGCGCAGAATCGGTATCGTCACCTCCTCCAGCGGTGCTGCCATCCATGATATCCTGACAGTATTGCGACGCCGACATGCCGGTGTAGAGGTGTTGATACGTCCGGTTACCGTGCAGGGAGAGGGTGCCGCGGCAGAGATCGCAGCTGCGATCCGCGATTTTAACCGCTATCGTGAGGTGGATGTGCTCATCGTCGGTCGTGGAGGCGGTTCCATGGAAGACCTGTGGGCATTTAACGAGGAACAGGTTGCCAGGGCAATTTATGCTTCCCGGATTCCCGTGATCTCCGCTGTCGGCCATGAAGTGGACTATACGATTGCCGATTTTGTTGCCGACTTGCGCGCTCCCACACCGTCTGCTGCCGCCGAACTGGTAGTCAAAAGTCGCCAGGAATTGGATGCGCAGTTAAGTAATTTGTCCCACCGCCTTTCGATGGCAATGGAACGAACTCTAGAGGGAACTCGTGACAAGACAGAAGGGATGCTGGCTTCTCTGAAAGATCCTGCTCTCTGGGTAGGACATCTCATGCAGAGAGTCGATGAACTGTCCGACCGTGCAGATCGTGCTCTGCGGGGAAAGGTTTCCCTTGCCGTAGAGCGTTTCGTCGGGCTTTCCCACCGCCTGCATATCAGAAACCCGGCTCTGGAGGTTGAGCGTTTCCGGGAGAGGTTGCTGATTGCCTCCGACCGGATGGCAATCGCCATGCGTCGCATGGTAGAAGGCGCCCGGGAAAAAAACGCAGTGAACGCGGCGCGACTCTCGGTTCTTTCTCCGTTGGCGACTCTTGAGCGGGGTTATTCCATTACCCGTTCCAGTACTGACGGAGTTATCGTTCGAAGCGCTGATCAGCTCTGTTCGGGAGACTATGTTGTCGTAACATTCAGGCGTGGTTCAGCATCCTGTGTCGTTGAAACCCTTGAAAGTGGTTCTTGACCCTGGTCGAGCCTCGAACCCTGAACCCTGAACCTCATTCTCCGTCTTTCTTGACTGGCTGGGAGGATTCCGTATAATGCTCAAAACAGTATCGGGAGGAAATTGCTGGTATGGCGGCTGAAAAATTTGAAACGGTCCTGAAAAAGCTGGAAGAGGCGGTGCGTAAACTGGAAAGCGGTGATCTTACCCTTGAGGAGTCGCTGAAGGTTTTTGAAGAGGGTGTCCGTTCCGCCAACTTCTGTGTCAAGAAACTTGACGAAGCTGAGAAGAAGGTGGAACTCCTGCTGAAACAGAAAGACGGTGCCTTTGTGAAAAGGGATTTTTCCCTGGATGAAGAACAGTAAAAATCAATTCGAATCGAGAAAAAAATGGACTTAAAGTGTTACTTGAAGGAAAAACAAAAACTGGTTGATGAATCATTGGAAAAACATCTTCCACAGAAAAATGAGCTGCCTCTGTCCATCCATTCAGCCATGCGATATTCAGTTTTTGCCGGCGGAAAGAGGGTTCGTCCGATCCTTGTACTTGCGGCCTGCGAAGCGGTTGGAGGGGATATCAGCAAGGCACTGCCTGCGGCGTGTGCCATGGAAATGATCCACACCTATTCTTTAATCCATGATGATCTGCCGGCGATGGATGATGACGATTTTCGCCGAGGCAATCCAACCAATCATAAAGTTTTTGGCGAGGCGACTGCAATACTTGCCGGCGATGCACTCCTCACTGAGGCATTCATTCTTTTAAGTAATCCCGTTTGTTCGGAAGATCTTGATCCTGGTGTCATGCGACAGGTTATCCATGAGATGGCTGTCTGTTCCGGCTCTCGTGGGATGATCGGGGGGCAGGTGGTCGACATGGAGAGCGAAGGGAAGGCAGATATTGATCTGGCAACCGTCCTTTATATTCATACCCATAAGACTGGTGCCCTGATCAAGGCTTCCGTAAGGAGTGGCGCCCTGGTCGGCGGCGCTCACGGCAAGGAACTCGAGTCAATTACCCGTTATGCCGAAGCCATAGGACTCGCTTTCCAGATAGCCGACGATATTCTCGACATTGAAGGCACCACCGAGCAGATCGGCAAGGATGCTGGTAGCGATCAGGCCAGGGGGAAGGCAACATACCCGGCGGTTACAGGTCTTGCCGAGTCAAAACGAAGGGCTGATGAACTTGTGGATTTCGCCATTGAGGCCCTGTCCTGTTTTGGCGAAAAGGCCGATCCCTTGAGGGAAATTGCCAAATACATCGTCAAGCGGAAATCCTGATGAAAAAGATACTTACTTCCGTCAATTCTCCGGATGACCTGAAAAAGCTGACTCTTGCGGACATGGAGCTTCTGGCAGGAGAACTCCGTGAAACGATCATCAATGTCTGCGCAGCTAACGGCGGACATTTGGCTCCCAGCCTTGGAGTCGTGGAGTTGACGATTGCCCTGCATAAGGTCTTTTCAACCCCTCACGACAAGATTATCTGGGATGTGGGTCATCAGGCCTACGCCCACAAGTTGCTCACAGGGCGTCGCGATACGTTTCCTACGCTACGCAAATTTGGTGGACTGAGTGGTTTCCCAAAACGTTGCGAATCTTCCCATGACGCCTTTGGTGTGGGCCATTCGTCCACTTCTATTTCCGCAGCCCTCGGTTTTGCAGCAGCTCGTGATCTGAAGCATGAGAACAGCAAAGTCATTGCCGTTATCGGCGATGGGTCCATGACCGGTGGTCTTGCTTTCGAGGGGCTTAATCATGCCGGCCACTTGAACAAGGACCTGATTGTCATTCTTAACGACAATGAAATGTCAATTGCCGAGAATGTGGGCGCTCTCTCGAATTTTTTAAGCCGGACCATGACCAATGAATTTGTGCATCGCATCAAGAAGGATGTGCAGAATTTTCTCGAGGGATTGGACGGCGTCGGACAGAGTGTTCTTCATGTTGCCCGGAAGGCTGAAGAGTCGCTCAAGGGACTTTTTACGCCTGGTATGCTTTTTCAGGCATTCGGCTTTGAGTACATCGGACCAATCGATGGCCACAACCTGGATCGTCTCATCGCTACCCTGGAGAGTGTGAAACGGTTTGACAATGCCGTTCTCATCCATGTTCTGACGAAGAAGGGAAAGGGCTACCCGCCGGCCGAGGAGAATTCGTCGCTCTTTCACGGCATCGGGCCTTTTGACCGAGAGACCGGCAAACCTCGCTCTTCAAAAGGGGCTCCTTCTTCCTATACGGCAATCTTTGGCGAGACAATGAAGCTGATCGCTGCCGAGGATGAGCGCGTCATTGCCATCACCGCGGCTATGCCAGAAGGGACCGGCCTTTCCGGATTTGCCCGTGAATTTCCAGAGAGGTTGTTTGATGTGGGCATTTCCGAGCAGCATGCCGTTACTTTTGCCGCCGGTCTTGCTGCAGAGGGTTTCAAACCTGTTTTCGCCATCTATTCAACGTTTCTTCAGCGTGCCTATGACGAGATATTTGATGTCTGTCTGCAAAACCTGCCGGTAACCTTTGCAATTGACCGGGCCGGAGTGGTTGGTAACGATGGGCCGACACATCATGGCCTTTTCGACCTTTCCTTTCTGCGTACCTTCCCCAATATGATTGTTATGGTACCAAAGGATGAAAACGAGCTTCGCCATATGCTTGTAACGGCCATTCAGCATGACGGTCCCATAGCGATACGCTACCCTCGCGGCAGTGGGCTTGGTGTTCCGCTGGATCAGGTACCTGCTCCTCTGACGATTGGCGCTGGTGAAATTCTCAGGGTGGGGATGCAGGGAGCAATTATTGCGGTGGGAACGATGGTCAGTCCGGCCCTTGCGGCCGCCGAAAGGCTTGCAGGGGAAGGCCTGTCACTTTCCGTTATGAATGCCAGGTTTGTGAAGCCACTGGATCGTGAGAGGATTCTTGAACTTGCTCAGCGGACCGGAGTTATCATAACAGTCGAGGAGAATGTCCTCGAAGGAGGTTTTGGTACCGCTGTTTTAGAGTTGCTGGAAGAGGAGGGGCTTGACGAGGTAAAGGTCAGGAGACTGGGGTTCCCCGATAAATACATCGAACAGGGAGAGCAGGCGGAATTGCGAGCCCTGTACTGTCTGGATGCAGACGGGATTGCCCGGAAAATACGGGAGTTTCTGGTCTGCTGAGAGCCGATTCTTAATCGTCAAGTATAATGCTTCCGCACTACGTCGCTAAAAAGTCACATCCGTCATTTCCGGGCCTTGCGTGCAGTACCTTACACAAAGGAGCTAAGCGGACATACCATAATTTCGGAAAATTCTGAGCAGACGGGATTTCTGCCCACGCGGGTAGTGCGACTTTTTGCGGAATAATCATAAAATAATCCAAAAATCCCGTTGACAGGTCTTAGGTCATGCGCTATAAAAGGACAAAAAAGATCCACAAGGTGTAGTTATGATGGGACTGACACGCAAGGGTGAATACGCAATCAGGGGCATTCTCTATCTTGCCCGGCAACCACAGGGGAAAGTATCTCTGGTTGGTGAGATTGCAGCGGCATCCGATGTGCCGAAGACCTTCTTGGCAAAAATTCTCCAGGATTTTGTCAAGAAGGGGCTCGTTTCTTCCTCACGGGGATCAGGTGGCGGTTTTATGCTCGCACTACCTGCGGCTCGAATTACGCTGCTTCAAGTAGTCGAAGCGGTTGAGGGGCCTATTATGCCCAACCGTTGTCTCATCAGCGAAGGTGCCTGTGACAGAGATGGTACGTGCAGAGTGCACCCCGTCTGGGAACGGGTGAGGCAGCAAACAGCCGCTATTCTTGACGGGGTTACCATTGAAGATCTTGCCCGGGATTAATTTATGAATATACTGGTCACAATGAACTTTGTTTAATTATTGAGAATAATAAGTTCAGATTGAGCTTTGTTCTGTCGAACTGATCCGACTTTACCAGGTATGCCGGTAAGGGGGAGTAGTTCGTAACTCGAGTCGCATACGATAGTGTGATGGTGAAATAGTAGTTTTGGATGCACACAGTAAAAGCCGGGCAACCGGAAAAGGAGGGTGAAGAATGGATGTGGTGGAGTTAAGCAGGTTACAGTTCGCCGTTACCAGTATGTTCCATTTCATTTTCGTGCCGTTGACGCTCGGGCTTTCCATCTTGGTCGCCATCATGGAGACACGTTATGTCAGGACAGGAAACGAACTCTACCTGGGAATGGCAAAGTTCTGGGGCAAGCTGTTTCTCATCAACTTTGCCCTGGGTGTCGTGACCGGCATTACGCTTGAGTTTCAGTTCGGAATGAATTGGGCGGAATACTCACGCTATGTGGGCGATATCTTCGGCGCGCCTTTAGCCATAGAGGCCACCCTGGCATTTTTCCTGGAATCGGTATTCATCGGAGTCTGGGTCTTCGGTTGGAACAAGCTGTCAAAGAGAATGCACGTTATTTCCATATGGCTCGTTGCCTTTGCTTCTACCCTTTCGGCACTCTGGATACTGCTGGCCAACGGCTGGATGCAACACCCGGTTGGGTTTGTCCTGCGAAACGGCCGGGCAGAGATGGTAGATTTTCTGGCGTTGCTTACCAATCCGTACGGATTGCTGAAGTTTGCCCACACCGTTGTTTCCGGCTACGTGGTGGCAGCCTTTTTCGTGATGGGCATATCGGCTTGGCATCTGTTGCGGAACAGCAAGCCTGAATTCTTCAAATCGTCGTTCCGGATGGGAGCGGTTTTTGGATTGATTTCTATCTTTCTTGTCTTACTATCGGGAGATTACACTGCCGTCGTGGTTGCAGATGCACAGCCCGTCAAGTTCGCTGCCATGGAATCAATGTGGGAGACCAAGGCCGGTGCCGGGATGAATCTGGTTACATGGCCTGATTCGGAAAATGAGCGAAACCATGTTGAATCTCTGACTATCCCAAAGTTACTCAGTTACCTCGCATATCACCGGACTGATGCCGTGGTGAAAGGAATAAAGGAGTTTCCCAAGGAAGATCGACCGCCTGTGCTTCCGGTATTTCTCAGTTTTAGAGCCATGGTGGGGATGGGGTTTTTTCTAACTTTCCTTGCGATTATGGCGGTCTTTGTTTCCTGGAGGGGGACTATCGAGAAGCACACGCTTTTATTGCGAATAATGGTTTATTCCCTCCCGATTCCCTATCTTGCAAACCAGCTCGGCTGGATTGTCGCGGAGGTGGGGAGGCAGCCCTGGATTGTCTATAATGTTCTGAGGACGTCGGATGCGGTTTCGACTTCAATTAGTGTTGCTCAGGTGACCGGTTCTTTGGTTGGTTTTACTCTGCTCTATGGCTTTCTGGGTTGTATCGATATCTTCCTGCTGGCGAAATATGCCAGAAAGGGTCCGGACGCGGATGCGTCCTCCCTGATTCAATCTGCACGTAAGGAGGCATGAAATGGAATTTCAGATTATCTGGTTCGTTCTTTGGGGGGTTCTCTGGTCAGTCTATTTCATGTTGGACGGGTTTGTGCTCGGCGCCGGGATGCTGCACCGATTCCTTGGCCGGAATGATACCGAACGTCGTGTTGTCATCAATACCTTTGGCCCGGTTTGGGACGGCAACGAAGTCTGGCTGGTAACAGCTGGTGGAGCGACCTTTGCTGCGTTTCCCACCACCTATGCCCTGATGTTCAGTTATCTCTATACCGCGTTGCTTCTTCTGCTCTTCTCGCTGATCGTTCGAGGTGTAAGTTTTGAGTTTCGGGGAAAACTGGAGAGCGATAAATGGAAAGGGGTCTGGGACTGGGCCATCGTAATTGCCAGTTTCCTTCCGGCGCTTCTCTTTGGTGTAGCATTTGGTAATATCTTCCAGGGGTTGCCGATGGATGCCGCTGGTTATCATGGTTCTTTTCTATCACTACTAAATCCCTTTGGTCTGCTTACCGGAGCACTTTTTATTCTCTTGTTTCTTGTTCATGGAGCTCTTTTCCTGACGGTCAAGACCGAGGGTGAGTTGAGTGCCCGCGCACTTGCCACTGCCAACCGCTTTTGGCCGGCACTTTTGATTGTCGCCGCACTGTTTCTGGCTGCCGCCTATCCTGCGACCAAGCTGTATGACAATTATCTGAGTGTTCCGCTCCTTCTTGCCGTACCTCTTCTAGCGGTCACGACGTTGCTGATGATTCGAATCAGTACGGCAAAGGGCAAGCTGCTTACCGCTTTTGCAGCTTCCTGTCTGACGATACTGCTGGTAGTGGCTACCGGTATCATCGGCCTGTTTCCTAATCTTATCCCCTCATCGATTGATCCGGTCTCGAGTCTTACAATTTATAACTCCTCTTCAAGTCTGTACACGTTGAAGATTATGACCGCGGTTGCGCTGATATTTGTTCCAATCGTTATTGCTTATAAAATCTGGGTATACCGGGTTTTTCGTGCAAAAGTCGGAGTGCAGGATGTGCTGGAGGACGAACATTCCTACTGAACCAGGCCGGGAAATTCAAGGAATGTTTTTTTTGGTAAATTTAGTTACAAGTGGTTTTCATCTCCCTCGTTATGTGGTAAATGTATAGAGACACTTATATTGGCAGGGTCTTCGAGAGAACCAGACGGCTTTTTCTGATTCCGTGGTACCGCCAACAGATTGACTCGTGGGTGACTGGATTCACCGCTACGGTCTGGGTTGATGGTTACCGGTAAGAATTTAGAGCCGTTACTATTTGCTTGCGAGGAACGGAAAATGGGAAAAACAAAATATTCTGAAACAACTGCTTTTGCTGCATTTGTTGCCGGAGCCGCACTGGCTGCCGGTGTGACACTTCTCCTCAGTCCCAAAACGGGTCGCCAGATCCGCGATAACATCGGGGACATCAAGGAAGAGGCTGTTGAAAAAATCAAGATATGTGCCCGTGAGGCAAAGTTCAAACTCAGTCCAAAGACGAAACCTGATGCCTTTGTTTATGAAGGCGGCGATTGCTGGATCTGACTGAAAGTATTTTTCGAATCCGGTGCATAGTTTATATGCACCGGATTTTTTCAAACTTCTCCTCTCCTCAAGAGTAACCTGAGAATATTCAATTCGGCTTCTGCTTATTTTCCCTCCCTAATTACCTGAAACCACTATCAACGCATCTGCATTTTTTAGAATAATAACTAAATCGTGTATTCTTTCGGCAATGAGCCGGCCATAATGACTCTGCACAGTCTCGCGATAGTAATACGCACGTGACTTGAAACTGACTAAGATCTGGCGAATTTAAGTTGATTTGCCATGGGTATCATAGTACAAAAAATATTTTATACTTCTTTTCTGTAGATGAGGTTTTGCATGCAGCGAATTCCTATTTCACTTGCCAAACCGGGCATGGTGCTTGCCAAAGATCTCGTCCGTCCTGAAAACCCAACCGGTCCGGCAATATGTGGAAAGGGCATGGAACTGACTGAGTCTCTTGTCGAGCGTTTACGGAATATGGGCATTCAATCCATTACCGTGGAGGGACATCCGATATGGATGGAAGGGGATAAAACCCTGGAGGATTTACTCCAGGAATTGGACCATCGGTTCAGTCGCGTTTCCCAAGACCCGCTTACTCGGAGTTTGAAGGATATCTGCCGGAAATATCTAATCAACTCCATGGGAGAGTAACGTGGAAGACATGAGAGCTGAAATCAGAAAATTCATCATGGATACCCGGACGTTGCCGACACTTCCAGGTATCGTAACGAAACTCAATTCTCTTGCTGACAACGAAAAATCTTCTATACAGGAGATGGCCCGTCTCGTTTCTTCCGACCAGGTTCTCTCAGCCAGAATATTGCGTCTTGCAAACTCCCCTTCCTATGGTTTTTATCGAGTTGCGACCATTTCCAATGCAATGATACTGCTTGGGGTAGATGTTGTAAAAAGTCTCATACTCAGTTCTTCCATCTTCGAGATCATGGAGAAAAGTGCCTTGGGGCTCTGGGAACATTCTCTTGGCGCAGGTGTGGCAGCCAATATTATTGCCAAACGACTCAGTCTCCCGGACTGCGAAGAGATAGCCACCGCCGCGCTTCTCCATGATATCGGAAAGGTTATTGTCCGGCTCAAGCTTCAGGATGAGTACGACGTCCTGCTCGCGAAGACCGCGGAGAGCGGATCTACCCTGCACGAATTGGAGCGGGAAATGTTAGGTACCGATCACTCAGAAGTGGGGGGCTGGCTTGGCAAAAACTGGTTTCTACCGGAAAAGCTGGTAGTACCGATCACTTTTCACCATAATGTGGCGGGCGCTTTCTGTCACCAGGTCAAGACTGCCGTTGTACATTTTGCCGATGTCCTCATCAAAGCCAGCGGGTTTGGTTTTAGTGGCGACCCTTTTGTTCCTGCTCTGCAGCCGGTAGCCTGGAACATGCTCGGAATGACCGAGCCACTTCTTGCGGAGATTGTCGAGGAACTTGAAGAAAAGCTGGTTGATACAAAAAATTTCAGTTTGGAGATACAGTCTACCGATGAAACAAAAACGTAGAATTACGGTGTACTCCCATGATCCAGGCTTTGGCTCCACCCTTGAAATTCGTCTTCAAAGCCGGGCGTATCAGGTTTTGACCCATCATAAGTTGGCCCAAATCCTCGGTTTTATCTATTCAGACCCTCCCGATCTCATCATTATCGATATTTCTTCCCCGAACAAGGAAATCAAGAGTCTCATACAGAGCCTGAAAAGTGACATTTATTTCAGTGCTATTCCGGTCATCGGCCTTATCAGTGCATCGGATCCGGACCAGTTCCCTTGGGACGACTATCAGTTGGATGATTTTGTGTTCCTGCCGATCAAGTATTCGGAACTTTTTATCCGTATCGAGCTTTCCATTCGCAGGATACAAAGGGTCTTCGACAATAACCCGCTGACGAGACTTCCTGGGAATACCTCGGTACAGAACGCCATTGCCGATGCAATTGGCAAGCCGATGGGAGTTTGTTATCTCGATATCAATAACTTCAAACCGTATAATGATACGTACGGGTTTACCCGTGGCGACGAAGTGCTGCGCATGCTCGGCAGATTAATGTCTAATGCCGTCAAGGAGGCAGGTGGCGGTTTTGCGGGGCATATCGGCGGGGATGACTTTGTGTTTATCGTTCCCTTGGAAAGGGCCGAGACCGTCTGTTCAACTATTATCGATAATTTTACCACCATTGCTCTTGACCTTTTTGATGACGGAGACCGTGATAACGGCTACTATGTCGCGTTGAACCGGAAGGGGCAGCAGGAGCGCTTCCCGCTTCTGTCCATTGCGATTTCGATTGTGCCGACCGACCAGGCAAAGATTCATCACTGCGGAAAAGTGGTCGAAATGGCTGCCGAATTAAAAATTATCGCTAAGAAATCCGGCAAAAGCTGTTATGTTCTGGATAAGCGAAAAAGGTAGAGGAAGGGATCTTCCTGAAAATGAAACGTGAAGAAAGGGCAAAGTCATATTCTGTACTGATAGTCGAAGATAACCTGCTGATGCGGAAGATTCTCGAGGGTCATCTTAGCGACCTCGGTCATACGGTTGTAGCCGTGGAGAACGGCCGCCAAGCTTTGGAGCTTTTGGACCACAGTCACTTTCCCATTGTTATTACCGATCTGGTCATGCCGGAAATTGGAGGGCTCGAACTGTGCAGGGCAGTCAGAGCGCGGAATTTCGAGGGATATACCTATGTTGTCGTGCTCACTGCTCAGGACACCAAGGACGAGATGGTGCGCGGGTTGGAAGCCGGTGCCGACGAATATCTGATAAAACCGGTAAACCGTGCCGAATTGACAGTGCGGTTGAAAACTGCCGACCGGATCCTGTCACTCGAAAGCTCCCTCAAAAAAAGCTACGAAGAAATCAAGGCTTTGTCGGTCAAGGATCCTCTCACCAAAGTCTACAACCGCGGCTATCTTGATGAGAGACTCGTCCATGAAGTGAAGAGGACTTTTCGTTTTGAACGCCCGCTTTCGCTCATCATGCTTGATATCGATCATTTTAAAATAATTAATGATACTTACGGCCATTCGACCGGCGATCAGGTTCTCAAGGAGTGTGCCTGGTTCATGAGTAATTGCGTGCGCAAAGAAATTGACTGGGTTGCCCGCTATGGAGGCGAGGAGTTTGTTATTGTACTTCCCGAAACCCCGCTTGCCGGTGCTCTGGTTGCCGCGGAGAGGAGCCGTGCCGGGCTTTCCTCCCATGTGATTGATGCCGGAGGTACCGAGCTTCTCGTTACTGCAAGTTTCGGGGTGACCAGCTTTACCCCGGCTGACCAGAAAGAGGATCTGACCATAGCGGCGGTACTGGTCAAACGAGCCGACACGTGTCTCTATCAGGCTAAAAAAGAAGGCCGAAACCGGGTTGTTTCAGTTCAACTTTGATTTATCCCCGCAGTTTTTTCGCTATCTCCGCAATCCTTCGCCCCTGTGCCTGGGCAATTTCCAGATCTTCTGTGGCCGGTCTCAGTTCACCCCGCGCACCGGCAACGGTAGATGCCCCATAGGGCGTTCCTCCACGGCCTTCGGTATGAAGCATACCCGGCACGGAATAGGGAACTCCGACGACGATCATGCCAAGGTGGAGAAGCGGTGCCATCATGGTGAGCAGGGTAGTTTCCTGGCCTCCATGGGTCGATGCCGTTGCGGTAAATACCCCGGCCGGTTTTCCTTCCAATTCACCCTTGAGCCAGAGACTTGCGGTCGAATCGATCAACTGCTTCATCTGCGCTGCCATGTTCCCATAACGCGTCGGTGATCCAAAAAGGATTCCGTCCGCCTCCCTTAGGTCATCAAGAGAACAGAACGGTATGTTTCGCTGTTTTTCCCTGATCTGCGTAGCAAATTCGTTCCCGTCAATAACCCTGTTCACCGTTACGAACTCTTCGACACCTCAAGAAGGCGAGGCGGCAGTTGGGCCTGGTAGGTGTTGCCCGCAGGCGCGGGGATGAACCGGACTGATTATGGCACTCGTAAAAGTGTACGACGTGTTCCCCGCAGGCGCGGGGATAAACCTACGACCAAACCATTTCGTGTGTTTGCCTTGAATGTAATCGAGGGGCGGGCACCCACATGGGGGTGCCCCTACGGTGGGAAGGACGTGTATGATCAATACTGTCAGTCGCTCAATTCGGTTGCGGGGCTTCGATTTTTTGTTGGTGGAGCTTGAATCGTTCCAGAAATATTCAGAGTCGGGAATGACCGTACGGTGATGTTCTGGGAGCGCAACTGTGCTTGATTATTTCCTGGGATTATCCTACGTAGGGGCGGCCCCATGTGGCCGCCCTGTTCATTCCTCGATTGCCGTGCGAATTTCCGCAATCATGTTGAGGTAGAAATGGACGTTATGGCCGCTTGCCAGACATGTCAATGTCCCGCTCGACGCTTTCGATGCTGTCTTCCGGGAGACCGGCACCCCTCAGGTTGTGCGGCTTGTTCCCCGCAGGCGCGGGGATGAACTTACGACCAAACTATTTCGTGTGTTTGCCTTGTTTGCAATTGAGAAGCGGGCACCCACATGGGGGTGCCCCTACGATAGGAGGGACGAATATATTCAATACGATCCGGCATTCGGTTCTGTCGGTCAATTGGGTTGCGTTACTACGATTTTGTTGTCGCGAATTTCGTGCCGGGAATATGCGGGGCGGGAAAAGATGGTGAGGTGATGAAAGACCTGCCAGGTTTTGAAAACCTGGCAGGTCTCGGAATCGGATATTCAATGGTGATACACTATTTCTTATCCCCCTCACGATACTCGGCGAGAAAATCTTGCTTGTAACTGGCGAAGCGTCCTTGCTCGATTGCCGCACGGGTTTCTGCCATCATGTTCATGTAGAAGTGGACGTTATGGATACTTGCCAGAATGGCTGACAGCACTTCATTGGATACGAAGAGGTGGTGGAGATAGGCCCTGGTGAAATTGCGGCAGGTATAGCAGCTGCAGTTCGGTTCAACAGGGTAGAAATCGCGCCGGTACTTTCTGCTGGTGAGGCGAATTCTGCCCCTGTTGGTGAAGAGCGTGGCGCTCCTGGCATAGCGGGTTGGGATAACACAGTCGAACATGTCCATGCCCCGCTCGACGCTTTCGAGTATGTCTTCCGGGAGGCCGACTCCCATCAGGTAGCGCGGCTTGTTTTCAGGCAGATGGGGGGCGGTGAAGTCAACGACCTTCTTCAGCAGTTCCAGTCCCTCTCCGACACTGACACCTCCAATGGCATATCCGGGAAAGTCCATTTGGACCAGTTCCCGAACGCACATGGCCCGGAGGTCTTCGAAAACGCTTCCCTGAACAATGGCAAAGAGCGCCTGATCCTGACGGGTATGGGCCTTTTTGCACTGCTCGGCCCAGCGGATGGTTTTTACGGTGGAACGGGACGCATAGGTTTTATCGCACGGATACGGAATACACTCGTCGAAGGCCATGATGATATCGGCCCCTAGTGATTGCTGGATGGCCATTGCCTTTGCCGGGTCGAGGAAAATTTCTTCTCCGGTTATTTCGTGTTTGAAAAAAACCCCGTCTTTGGTAATGCGCTTGTTGGGCAGGGAGAAGACCTGGAATCCTCCGGAATCGGTCAGGATGGGACCGTCCCACGCCATGAACTGGTGGAGCCCTCCGGCTTTTTCCACAAGTGCTTCTCCGGGACGGAGATGGAGATGGTAGGTGTTGCAGAGAATGATTTGTGCTGCGCAATCGCTCACCTGTTGCGGAGTCATGGCTTTCATGGCCGCGTGGGTGCCGACCGGCATGAAGATAGGCGTTTCAATCTTGCCATGGGGTGTTTCAAGAACGCCCCGGCGGGCCGATGTCTGCCGGTCCTTTGACAAGAGGGTAAAGTTGAATGATTTCATAAAGATAGTCTTCCCTGTTAATTCTGATATTGACAACAACCAGAGTTTGTTGGTATTTTTTCGCACTTGTGCAAAGACCTGCCTTTATTATCAGATAGGCTCCGTAAATGCAATATCGTAGTGCGATCAGGGTTGTTCCTGTTTCTTGGCCCGCCGCATTGTCCGCAAATTCGACGTAGTCCCCAGTCAGCTTTCCATCAGTTACGTCGAGATATTTCGTCTGTAATATCGCTTAGAGAGAGGAGATTTCATCACTTGGCTACCCAGAACATGTATCCCTTTTTTCTCCGAAGGCTCCACTCCATTACCGGTGTGCTGCCCATCGGTGCATTTCTTGTCGAGCATTTCTTTACCAACAGTTTTGCCATGTTTGGGCCGGAGGTTTATAACTCCAAGATTGAATTTTTCATGGGGTTACCATACATCCTTCTGATCGAAGTCTGCCTGATCTGGATTCCGATTCTTTTCCACGGCTTGTATGGTCTTTATATTGTATACACCGGGCAGGCGAATGTTTCCCGCTACGGGTTCTTCCGCAACTGGATGTATCTTCTACAGCGGGTTAGCGGTATTACGGCGTTCTGTTTTATCGTCTACCATGTGTACGCAACCCGTATCAGCGGCCTCCTGACAGGGCATCACGCCAGCTTCGAGCTTGTGCAGCAGAGTCTTCAAAATCCGCTGGTGCTCGGTTTTTATGTACTCGGTATTGTCTCGGCATCCTACCACCTGGGTAACGGGATGTTCGGTTTTCTGATTACCTGGGGCATTGCGATCGGGGACAAGACTCAGAGGGCGGTAAGTATTCTTTGCGGTCTTGTTTCACTGGGGTTGGTCGGTTTCGGTCTTGCCGCGCTGAGTTATTTTGTCTGATTGAGGGATAGCCACATTCTTCACTGACCCGTTTTTTCGGTTGTGGGTGTGTGCTCTGTTTGTCTTTCCATGATTCCTGACTTCCGTCGGCAGCGGGCTGAAGGTTTTCGATTTTTACGCGAGGAGTTTAGCATGAACAACAGGATTATTATCGTAGGGGGAGGGCTTGCGGGCCTTATGACGGCAATAAAGATTGCCGAAGCAGGCTGTCAGGTTGATCTCTTTTCCCTCGTTCCGGTGCGACGTTCCCACTCCGTGTGCGCCCAGGGCGGCATCAATGGCTGTGTGCAGCCAACCCGCGAGGGTGATTCTCCTGATGAGCATTTTGACGATACCGTGTACGGCGGTGATTTCCTGGCCAATCAGACGCCGGTACGCAATATGTGCCATGCTGCACCCGCGATTATTAATCTCCTTGACCGTATGGGTGTCATGTTTAACCGTACCCCGGAGGGAAATCTCGATTTCCGAGCCTTTGGCGGCGCGAAATATCGACGAACCGCGTATTCCGGAGCGACAACCGGACAGCAGCTTCTCTATGCCCTTGATGAGCAGGTACGTCGTTTTGAAGTACAAGGAAAAATTACCAAACATGAATTCTGGGAATTCCTTGGTGCCGTGATCGATGACGATGGGGTGTGTCGTGGCATTTCCGCCCTTGATATGCGATCCATGGAAGTTCATATCTTCCCTGGCGATGCCGTGATCATGGCAACCGGCGGGCCGGGAGTCATCTTCGGCAAATCGACCAATTCTGCCATCAATACCGGAACCGCTGCTGCCTCACTCTATGCCCAGGGTGTTCGCTACGCCAATGGCGAATTCATTCAGGTGCATCCAACCGCTATCCAGGGCGTCGACAAGCTGCGTCTCATGTCCGAGTCCGCCCGGGGCGAAGGGGGGCGCATCTGGACGTATAAGGACGGCAAGCCTTGGTATTTCCTTGAAGAAAAGTATCCGGCTTACGGAAATCTCGTCCCCCGCGATATCGCCACGCGAGAGATCTTCCATGTCTGTGTTGACGAAAAGCTCGGAATCGATGGCAAGAACCAGGTTTATCTGGACCTTACGCATCTTCCGGCCGATTTTCTGAACAGGAAGCTGGGCGGGATCCTGGAGATTTATGAGAAATTTGCCGGTGAAGATCCGCGCAAAAATCCGATGCGGGTTTTCCCCGGGGTTCATTATTCCATGGGCGGGATGTGGGTTGATTATAACCAGATGACCAATATCCCCGGTCTTTTCGCCGTGGGAGAGTGCGAGTACCAGTATCACGGGGCAAACCGTCTCGGAGCGAATGCACTCTTGTCGTGTATCTATTCCGGGATGGTGGCAGGGCCGGCGGCCGTGCAATTCACGAGCGGTCTGAAAAAAGCCTCCGCGGATGT
>Ga0105099_10000802_pt1 | contig 20932 bp, 14 predicted proteins | sample PPLLak3cmMay2015_2_FD_79138 | JGI IMG/M metagenome (GOLD analysis project Ga0105099, IMG submission 79138) | Freshwater sediment microbial communities from Prairie Pothole Lake near Jamestown, North Dakota, USA - PPLs Lake P8 Core (1) Depth... | ecosystem: Environmental > Aquatic > Freshwater >... | reverse complement strand
TCACAATGAAAACCGGACTCGCCATCGTATTACTGACAATCGCCACCGTCTATTGGGGATTGGGCGGAACCAAAACGCCTTCGACCGGGTCTCCATCGCTTATTTCCATGACCCTCGCAGAATACCGCCTGTACCTGCAAACGAACCTTCCCCTGGACCGTCTCTATGTACGCGATGGCCGCGCCTATTTTTTCCCCCCGACCGGGTCAACGGGAAATCCGGAGCCGATGCCGCTGGCACTTCCCCAAGGAGGGAGGAACGGTTCTTACCATTCCCATCTCGAAACCGGGCTTTATCTGCAGGAATTGGCCGACCGCTACCCCAGCCTGGCCAAGCTACTCTCCATCGGCCTCTCCACCGAAGGCCGGGAGCTGTGGATGCTGCAAATCAGCGATCGTGTGGATGAAGGGGCGGCGGAACCGAACCTATATATCATCGGCTGTCATCATGCCCGGGAATGGATCTCGGTGGAAGTCCCGCTCCTGCTCGCCCGGCATCTTCTGGAAAACTACGACCGCGATCCCCGGATCCGGGCCATTGTCGACCGCTCCCGGATATTCATCCTGCCGATCACCAATCCGGATGGACTGGAGTTTTCCATCGATCACTACCGGTTCTGGAGGAAAACCCGCCACTACCTGGGAAATTATATCTGGGGGATCGATCTCAACCGCAACTACGGATTCAAATGGGGATTCGACAACCAGGGGTCGGCCCCATATCCCAACTCCGAAGTCTATCGGGGGCCCATTCCGTTTTCGGAGCCCGAAAGCGCCGCCATCCGCGATTTCCTGCTGCAACATCCCCCCGCCGCCACTATCAGTTATCACAATTATTCGCAGTATATTCTTTACCCCTGGGGGTACACCACAGCATTACCTCCGGATGAGCCCCTCATGAAAACCGTGGCCGCGGAAATGGCCGGGAGGATCTTTGCTGTCCGCGGTACCCGCTACGAATACGGCACCGGGGCAGCGTCCCTGTACAAAACCAACGGCGACCTCGATGACTGGGTATACGGGACATTCTCGGTCCCCGCCTACACGATCGAACTGCCACCGCCCAGTTCCTTTTACGGAGGCTTTTACACTCCCGGATCCGATATCGAACCGATCTTTCAGGAAAACCTCCCCGCCCTTCTCTACTTCATCGATTTCTTCAGCGCTCCCATGGAGATCCATTGATCAGAAGCCCGCTTTTTCTTACAATGCAATTGCCGAAGAATGAGGAGTATTAAATGCATGGACAACCGACCGGAACCCAGATCCAGAAAACGGAGGCGGAACAGTTCGAACGCATCCCCACCATCATCTTCCCCTCGTCTCAGGAGGCCGCCAAAGAATTGGCCGTGGAAATCGTAGCCATCCTCAAAGAGAAAGAGGCGCAAGGAAAGCACCTCGTGCTCGGTCTGGCGACGGGATCGACACCGGTCCCTCTGTACGGGGAACTGGTGCGTTTGCACCAGGAAGAGGGGCTGAGTTTCAAGAGCGTGATCACTTTCAACCTCGACGAGTATTACCCGATATCGGCCGATCACCGAGAAAGTTATCGGCGCTTCATGCAGGAACAGTTGTTCGACCATATCGATATTCCGGCCGAACAGATCCATATCCCGAACGGTTCGATCGACCGCGATCAGGTCTTCGAATATTGCCGCCGCTACGAAGAAGAGATCATCCGTTCCGGGGGGATCGACCTCCAAATCCTGGGGATCGGAATGACCGGTCACATCGGCTTCAATGAGCCGGGATCGAACCGTGATTCGCGGACTCGATTGATTACCCTGGACCGGATCACCCGACAGGATGCCGCCCGCGATTTTCTCGGGTTGGAAAACGTACCCCGCTTCGCCATCACTATGGGAGTCAACTCCATTTTACGGGCCAAACGGATCGTGCTGATGGCCTGGGGGGAAAAGAAGGCGGGGATCATCGCCCGGGCGGTCGAGGGTCAAGTCACCGATGCCGTATCGGCCAGCTTCCTTCAGGAGCATCCGCACGCCCGGTTCTTCATCGACGAATCAGCAGCCACGGAACTCACCCGAAAAAAACGACCCTGGCTGGTGGGCCCGGTGGATTGGACGCCCAGGCTCTCCCGTTGCGCAGTCAACTGGCTGGTGAATCGCCTGAAAAAGCCGGTTCTGAAACTCGTTGACGAGGATTACAATGAAAACGGGTTGTCGGAGCTGGTCACCGAAGAAGGCCCGGCTTACACGCTGAATATCCGGATATTCAATGAAATCCAGCACACCATCAGCGGTTGGCCCGGCGGAAAACCCGACGCCGATGATTCCAACCGCCCGGAGAAAGCGTCACCGTACCCGAAACGGGTGGCGGTTTTCAGTCCCGAGCCCTTCGACGATGTGTTCGGGATGGGAGGGACGGTCGAGCGGTTGGTTTCGCAGGGCCACGAGGTTCATATCGTCTACCAGACCTCCGGCAATCTGGCCGTTCCCGATGGCGACGCCAAGAGGTTTCTCAATATGCTCAGGGAGATGTCCGATTGCTGCGGCTGGGAGACCCAACAGGGCAACGCCCGGGACCGTTTGCGACAACTCGAGGAGAAAGGCCTCTTCGGAGTGGACTCCGCCCCCATCCGGGAGGTGAAAACATTGATCCGGCGAAACGAAGCCCGCGAAGCGGCAGCGATCTGCAGTGTCCCTTCGGAAAACATCCATTTTCAGGATCTTCGCTTCTACGAGGAGGGGCGCTATCGGCAATTCCGGCCATCGCCGGAAGACATCCGCAAAACGGCCTCCTGGATATCCGAGTTCCGCCCCCATCAAATCTACATGACCGGCAAAAACGCAGTACCGGCTTCGGTTCACTTCCAATGTTTCCAGGTCATTGAGAAAGCCTTTGAAAACCTGTGGGAAGAAGAGTGGGTAAAAAAATGCTCGATATGGCTCTATCGGGTGTATGATGAAAAAGAGTTGGAACCCCATGAAATCGATATGGCCGTTCCCATGAGCCCCGGCCAACTGAACGTCAAGATTCGGGCCATTCAACGCCACCAATCACAGATCTCGCAGATTCAGAGCAATGAAATCCGCAACCGGGAGATTGCCCGGTTGTACGATGGATTCGGACTGGCCGAATACGAGGCGATCGAAATCTTCCAGCATTGGCACACCCAACGATGAATTCAAGTAAATGAAAAGGGCGGGATCGGATTTGCGAAAGGCGATGAACAATTTTATCCCGGTCATAGCCGGGGCAGTGATCGTATTGGTCACAGCCGGCGGCATGCAATGGTATCCCAACAATTCGATCCACTACAATGACATCACCGTCCACAAGGGCATGGCCTTTATCGCCGCCGATCACGGCCTCGACGTGATCAATGTCTCCAGGCCGGGCACACCCCACCTGGCTGCCCGTTTCTTTTCTCCCCACGGGGGGACCGGCCGCATCCATATTCAAGATTACCTCGCCGTTCTTCAGTGCACCGACCAAGGTCGACTGGATTACAGTGAAAAACTCCTGGTTCTGGATGTTTCCCGTCCGCATCGGCCTAGAATGATCTCTGTATTTCAAACTCCAAAGGAGTGGATCGACAATATTATCGTGATTGATGACGATTTCATCGGCTCCGGCCTGATCCGTTCCGTCCGAATTCATGCAGGCCGCATTTACGGATTGCTCGCCATTCCCAACTCCCATTCCCGATTGGTTTCTTTCGAGGTGACCGAGAACGGGAAGATGAGCATCGACCGGTCCTGCAATATTGATCCCAATGCTATCGATTTCCACATCCAAGGGCATCGTGCCGCCATTGCCTGCGGTTGGAAAGGTTTGCAGATTGTAACCATCGGAGCCACCGGTGAATTGAACCCGCAAGCCCCGATCCAGTATGGCGGATTCTGTTGTGAACCCTGGATCGAGAATGATACCGTTTATTGCGCCGATGAAGCGCTTGGAGGAACAGCATTCCATCTGGAAAACAACACCCCCCCAGTTCGCATCAGCCTGGGCGATGGTAAACCCAACCCCAGATTGGTGTCCATGAATCGGATCCGCAAAGCGGGGGATCGATTTTTCTTTTCCGGAATAACCGATACAGGGTGGACCTTGTCCATCACCAGTTTTTCCCCGCCATCCGGATTCCTGGTAAAGTCTTTTATCACAAGCCGGAAACTGTTCGGAAATGAATCCGGGCCTGTAACGGAGAGAGAACCGATCGGGATGGCTATCGACGGCAACAGGCTGTTTCTCACCCATCGCCAACAGGGATTGTTGATTTTCGAGGTCTCTTCTGCTGATCAGCTCAGCTTGCTTGGCCGCTTCCAGCCCAGGTCGAATCAATAGACGTTACCCAGCCCCCATTGGATAAGAAAACTTTTTTCCACGGCTTCCCGGGGATTCCAGGCAAACTCGATGCGGATAGGACCGAGCGGAGTTTTGTATTTCAACCCAATCCCCAGGGCTTTTTCCATTTTTCGGAAGTCAAGCTGGCTCGATTTCTCGAAGACATTGCCGAAATCAACGAAGAATGTATAGTACAGGTCGTCGATGGGGAGAAACGGAAAGGGAAAGGTCGTTTCCAGATTGAGAAGAACCAGGACATTCCCGCCCTGAGGCTGGTTGTACTGATCCTGATAGATCGGTCCCAGTCGGTCGATGCTGGTTCCCCGAAATGAATGAGGTCCGCCGGCGAAGAAGCGCTCGGTGATCGACATATCGCCGAAAGCAAAACCATTGCGGAAAGAGAGCGAAAAGACTCCGGTTTTCAGAATCGGTGTATGAAATTGATAATTCCAGAGGAATTTCAAAAAGGTATAGTGTTTCTCGAAAAGCGGCAACCCGACTTTCATATCGGCCGACAGAAACTGCCCCCGGCTCGGATTGAAGGGATCATCACGGCTTTCCCGCACCAGAGATAAAGAGAAAGCGGTCGTGTCGAAGGGTCGGTCGGTCCGGTCTACTCCATAGGAAGGGATCTTCAAGTCGGTCAACCAGGTCCGATACAATCGTAAAGACCAAGCCAGATAAAGCGTTTCCGAAAAATACTTGAATACCGAGGCCCCGAAACCGAGGCGGTTGAATTGATAAGAGGGAAAGATCTCGTTTTCCTCCCAGACGCTGATGGTCGATTGGATATTCTTCCGCAGGGACAAGGGGGTATCAAGGGTGAGGATTCCCCTCAGTTCCGGAAATTCTTTCAGCTTCAGATCCGCCAAAGTCAATTGCGCCATCCCTGCAAATGTCGAAGTGGAATTGAATAGGTTCTTTTCCTGGTATTCCGCCGTCCCCCGCACCCCCGATCTACGATATTCCAAATTCTTCGGAACGACAAACCCGAAACCGAATCCATAGAACCGGCTTCGATCCGGTTGGATCCGGATCAATACATGGCTCATTCCCTCCGCCACCGATACCGGCTCGATCTCGATCTTTGAAAACAGGGAACTGTTGTCCAACTCCGTTCGAAATTTTTGCAGCTTGATGCGAGATAACGGATCTCCCGGTCGCATGGGGAATAATCTCTCGATCAGTCGCCGTTGATCTCCGGATCCGCCGATGATCACCAGGTCACCCATCCGCAACAGATCGCCCTCGCGAATGAGCAATTGCACCGACCGGTTCTTGCCGGAACCGACCGAAGGGAGGACCTCAACACGATCGTATCCCTGCGACCAGTAATAGTCCTGAACGGTGATGATATCCTCGTTCAATTGTGTCAGAATAAACGGGCTGCCGGCCTTGGTTTTCATCCGTTCCAGCAGCGCCGCTGCCGAAACCGCCCGGTTGCCGACAATCTGCAATGAATCGACGACCTGGAATCCCTTTTCATTGAGTTGAAAAAGGATATGCACCCGATCATCGACGAACGTAGTCTGAATATCGATCACCACGCTGGCAAATCCTTCCGATCGATACCGGTTCTTCACCGCCTCCAGGTCAGCCAACAGGGAATCCATGCGCAGCCAGAATAGCCGGTCGAAGAACAGCTCGTCGACGCGGACGATTTCCCGCAGTTGGGTTTCTGACAATACTCGATTTCCCGCAAAGGAGACCTTGCCCACCTTATATTTTCTTCCGCGGATCACCGAAAAGATCACATGTTTGACCGTCCCTTTGACGGCGATATCGGCTTGAACCTGGCTGTTCCAGTACCCATCATTTTTCAGGTAATTGAGGATGCGCGCTTTGCTCTCTTCCAGTGCCCAGTCCCAGTTCTCAATGACTTTACGCTCCCAAACGGTCCGGATCAGATCCATCTTCCTGCGCATCCCGATGAATCTAAAGACATAGGAATAGCCGCAATCGACCGCAATGTGCAGATCGGTCTCGGAATTCCCGGGAACGACCAGCTTCTCCGTGATCTGAATATCAGGGTACAGATAGTGCCTTTTTTTCAAAGCCTTGATCGCTTTCTCCTTGCGCTTCTCCATATCCTGGGGAGTATAAAAGATCAAACCGGAAAAATTGGCTGAGATAGTTTTCCGCAACTCCTTCGGCGTCACATCGAGTTGAAGCTCACGGACCCGGCAGGGATTGCCGGAAGCGATTTCAAAACGAAGATCGACCTGTGCATTCCGTGAATCTTCCTGGGTGCGGATATCGATCTGCGGAGAAAAATACCCGTGGAGCCGGAGCAGACGTTTCAGATCATCGCTGGCCTTGGGAAGTCGGTCCGCACGAAAGGGTTCGTCGCTCTTGAGCAGGCCGGCAGCCGCTTCCAGTTGTTGCCGCGGGATACCGGGAACCGGGGAAAAGCGGAGGGAACCGATGCGCCACTTGCGTGTACAGACAAAGAGGATCCGGGCCTGATTAGAGGCATCCGTTTCAAACCGGGCTTCGATATCGGCGAACAGGCCGGTTTTATACAAGTTTTCGATGCTATTCCGAATTTTCTGACGATCGAAGGGTTCTCCTTCCCGGGCAACCAGGAGTTTCCCATAGGGCACACCGGCTGGAGAAGCTTCCCGGCCGTCGATCCGCAGGACAACTTTCGGCATAAGCTGCGGCGGTTGTTGCGCCGGCATCGCCACGGCCATGGTCAACAGCAGTACCAGCAGATTAACGCCTTTTCCGATAGCGGATATCGACACTGTAATCCCCCTTTTCCTTGTTGTACATGCCGATCACCGATATAGTCGGCGTCAACTGATACTGAAAATACAAGATCTGTTGCTGGGAGGTGGAGAGATTCGTCGAAAAGACGACGATCAGGTCCTTGGAGAACGATTTCCCGACGGTCAAGCTTGGCGAGTTGAAATTGGACTGGCCGGAGATCAGCGGATCGATGCGTAGCAAGTCTATGCCCAACTGGTCCCCCAGGAGTTGATTGGCCTGGTTCTTGATGGTTTCGGTCAATTTGCCGGAGAGCATGGACGAACTGCCGATCTGTGAGCTTAATTCGGTCGAACCCGACCTTTTGAAAATTTCGCCCAACGAAACCAGAGCCAAAACATCCTGCGCAGGCAGCGGTGGGGAGGAAGAAAAAACCGGCCGCAAATGATTGGCAGTGCCCTTGATATCGAAGCGGACCCGATAATTCTGGATATCGGTTTCCGATTCAATCAGCACCTCCGGGTTGATGGAGACCTTATTGATAAAATTCAATTTGGCTTTGAGCAGTTTGAATTTCCGGTCGGAGAATTGTATCTCCCCCTCCTTCCCGTCGATGACCCCCTCCAATACCGGATATTCGGGAGTTCCGGTCAGGCGGAGATCGAAGCCGCCACTGACCTGACCAAACGAATTGTTCATCCGGCAGTTGGTACGTCCTTTCAAGTGCAGGTCATAAACCAGCATATCGAGAATCTTCGACTCCTCCGGAGTCAGGTCGGCGCTGGTATAGAAGGAAATCCCATCATCGACCTCCCGTTCCCACAAAACCGAGAGAAAATCCATCTCCCCCTGGAGCAGGAGCTTCTGATCCTTCAGTCTCAAGGATAGATTGGCGTTCATCCGGCACTGGGTCCTGTCCATCGGATAGATTTCCATATTCTGACCGATCAGGCCGGCATCCAGATTAGCCAGGCGGAATTTATCCAGACCGATATTCCCCGAGAGGAGGACCTTCCCTCCGCCGATCTCTCCCTGCATCTCCTGAATTGTAAACCGCTGATCCTGGAAGATCACGGCCCCTTTGAATTTTCGGAGCGCGTGGGGGAAACCGGGAAGTACCAGGGTGTCGCCGGCAAATTCGGCCATTCCTTGAATCGATGTTTTTACCGGGGATAACGGGATGAGTCGACCACGGACCTCCATGGTGCCGATATTGTTTTTCCAGGGAATGATCAGGTTGATATCCTGCAAAGAAAGGGAAAAGGAGCCCGAATAACCGGTTTCATTGCTTCCCAGATCGAGGGAGAAGGGAGAGCGATGACTGCCGTGGAGGAGCTCGCCCGACAGGTCGAGCAGATAGTTGGAAAAATCGGTCAGGATGGATGCCTCTCCGCGGACCGAAAGCGGTCGGTCGGGATAAAACGCATAATCGTCTATCTTGATATTCGCCCGCAGGGGATCCTGGAAAAAAACACCCTCTCCCGATATATCGATTGAACCACGAGTCGCACCTGTTGCCTGGCTCTTCGGGGGGATAAAACCGGTCACCGATCCGGCAACCGCAAAGCGTCGATTCTGATAATCGATCGCCACTTCACCTTTCCCTTTTCCTCCGAGGTAGTTGAAAACGACATTTTTCAACACGATGTCGGTCAGATTCGAATGGAACTGCGAGGAATACCCATTGATCCGGATTCCGGAAACGGTCAGCAAATCAGCGGATAATTCTCCGTCAACACTTGCGTCCGCCTTGCCCGGGCCGACCGAGTACCGGACGGTGCCGGTCACGGAGCCGCTGATATCTGTATCCAAGCCCAGAATCCGCAATATCTGGCCGATTTCCCCACGCCCATCCGTGAAGTCGATCTCGGTCCGGTCTCCGGTCTGGTGATACTCAACCTGCGCCGACACGTGCGGGTCATCGATTAGAAACCGGCCTTCGGTATTCTGATCGGTGGAGGTCAGATCCCCTGTAAAAGACCGGACCGGTTCACCATTGGCGGTGAATCCGATCAGTTCCAACCGGGTACGGCTATTCGATTGGACTCCGTTTCCAGCCAGTTGCAGGTGGAAAATGCCGACCCCCTGATCGAGTTTCCAGGGGGTTAGGTCCAGTTCGAGAAAATGGCGGGCCAGGGGGTCCAGGTGTGCGAGCCGGGTCAGGCGGGCATCGACCTTCAGGTCCAAATCACCCGATTTCATAGAGGTGCGGCCCTCCAGATTGAATGTTCCGGCATTACACTGGATCCGTTCCCCGGAGTAAACGACCGTCTGATCATTCTGATCAAGTTCAAACCGGACCAGTCCCGATACCGAAAACGGAGAATCGATCGGAGTAGAAAAAGTACCGTTGCTGAGCCGGACTTCCCCACGTATCCGTTCATCATCTATATCCATCCAGGCCGATTCGATCAGACCGGTCAAGGGAACGTCACGATCGATTTCAATAACCCGGGCAACCGACGCCGCGCTGAGCCGCCGGCCTTGGACCTGGGCCAGTTTTTCACTGGCTTTGATCTGAACCGAAGCCTGATAGGTCCGATCCCGGAATTCTCCGTCGATTTGAGTCAGTTCATCGGTATTGTCCCAAACGACTTGCCCCTTCAATTCGGAAAATTGTTGATTCTTCATCCGGAACCAGGGTGCTGTAAATTCCCCACGGAGCCAAACCTTCCCGCTCCGATTGCCATTGACATCCACAGTCCCGCTGGCCGATGCCGATATAACGAATTCTTCCAACAGCGGCAGGAGAAAATCGTGCGGGTCTCCGGTAATCTCGGAATGGAGAGAGAATGAGCCATCGGCTTGGATTTTCCCGTGTCCATTCAGGCTCACCGTTCTCGTTTGCCAGGCAAAGCGGTTGATCCTCCACCCACCTTGGAACTGACGGAATTCCGATTGCACCGCCCCCTGCAGGTACACCTTGCGATTCTCGACGAAGACACCCAGACGCAGGTCCGGAGAGCGCAATTGAAAAGTCGTGCCATTGACTCGCAAACGCGAGCGGATTTCCACTTGTTTGATATCAAAATCGAGATCTTCGGAACGAAAATTGATCTCACCGTTGATGACATCAATGCGTTGAATGTCCCACTTTTCGGAGAGATCGATCGATCCTTTCTGACCGGTCAAGATCGATTCATTCAGTTGGATGCGCGGGGAATCGATTTCCACCCTTACCGCTTTTTTCTTGGCGAACAACGATCTCATCAGGAAGGTGACATTGACACTCCGAAAAGAGAGAAGGTTGCGGTGGGAGATCGGGAAATGTCGCAATTCTTTGATCTGTACACCAAATGGAAACAAGGAGAAACCGACATCGCCAAAGCGGATGTCGGACGATACAGATTTGGTGACGATCTTGTATACGATGAAGCGGATCGAAAAGTATCCGCCTCCCAAGAAAAGGACCAGAAAAAACAGGGGAAGCAAAAGTCTATTTCTGCTTTTCATCCCCAGAGCCCGTTACCGTTCTCCAATCGCGCAGGAACTGCTCAATGCCCAGGTCGGTCAACGGATGCTTCAATAATTGCAGCAAGGTTTTATAGGGAATAGTGGCGATATCGGCCCCGATCAACGCAGCCTGGACAAAATGGAGCGGATGCCGAACCGAGGCCACAATTACCTCGGTTTCAATATGGTAATTGCCGAAAATCTGGACGATTTCCTCGGTAACCGACATCCCCTCACCCGATTGGTCATCGATCCGTCCGACGAATGGCGATACGAATGTGGCTCCGGCTTTAGCAGCCAGAAGCGCCTGGGAAGGTTGAAAAATCAAGGTGACATTCGTTTTGATCCCTTCCGCGGTCAGCCGCTTCACTACCCGTAGCCCTTCCAGGTTAATCGGTACCTTGATGACCACATTGTCGGAAATGGCGGCGTATTGACGCGCTTCGCGGACCATATCTTCGACGTTCGTGGCCGTCACCTCTACCGAAACGGGTCCGGGGACAAGAGCGGTGATTTTTTTGATCAGGGGGATGAATTCACATTTCTCCCGGGACACGAGCGAGGGGTTGGTGGTGACCCCGTCTACCAGACCCGATTCGACCCCGTTGCGAATTTCCTCGATATTAGCTGTATCCAAGAATATTTTCATGATGAGTTCCTCTGCCAGCCATTATAACAGAATATAGGGGGAAGTAAAACGACCATGAAAAAACAGCGGCCGCCTCCGGCGAGGCGGCCGCTGTTCATTGGAAAATATTAATCACGCTTGCGTACGGAACGGGAAGATCCCGATGAAGAGGAGCTTCGGCTCGCTGATTGATGCGAGGAGCCTCCGGATGAGATGGATCGCGAACCGCTCGAATGGGATCCGGAATAGGATGAGCCGGAGGACGAATTCCGGGACACACTCCGCGATGACCGTTCCGGAGCCGAATAGGAGGAGGAGCGGGAGGATTCACTCCGCTCCGCTTGCCGATAGGAAGGAGTCTCCCGATAGGAACTCCGCCGTTCCGGTGCCGAGTAGGTGGGATACTCATTCGATCCGCTGCTTCTGCTACTTCGGGATGTCATCGGGCTTTCATAGCTAGAATTCGACGATGTACTCTGGGTACGGCGGACATAGGGAGTGGTCCCGATGGGTGTACCATATGAGTTTCGGTAATTGGGTTGACGGGGCGTGGTTCCGATAGTTGTTCCAACCGTCCGGGAGTTCGATCGATAGATGTTTTCGGAATTATCGGCCGATCTGGAGGTCACACTGCTTCCCTGAGAACGGGATGCGTAACGCGTGGTGCCGATGGTACCCCTTTTATTGCCGGAATTGGAATTGAATTGGGAACGGGAGGTATACCGGGTGTCAGACTCGTAAGAGCCGCTCGTTGTCGATGCAATCGAACTGGGGGAATAGGGTTCATCTTTTTTCGATTTCGATGAGCCGCCACTTGAACTTTTGGATCCGGAAGAGCTTCCCGATCGGGCACTTGAGCTCGATCTGCTCCCGGAGTTGCTCGATCGTGCACTCGATCCGGAATTCGATCGGGAACCGCTATTGCTGCTCCGAACCGACCGCGAACCGTACCCAGACGATGAGGAATCATCCTTCGATTTCCGGGAATCCGTCGTATTGCGGGTCGTATAACGGGAGGAACTCCGGTCCACGACGCTTTTCCCGACGTATTTTCCAGCTGCTTCACTGCCTGCAGACCGATTGGTCAGCGAGCGGTTGATCTGGTATTTCTCCGTGGAGACAATCCCGTTTTCCTTGTAGATCATCGATCGGCCCGATGCATTCATCACACTTACCCGATTGACGGCGGCCCGCTCTTTCGGTCCCACCAGATTGCGAAAAGCGACTGATTTGGCCGACAGTGAGGTGAGTTCACCATCGCGCAGAGCGACACGATGAATATTCGGATTGGCCAGTTCATTCTTGCGGATGACGATGGTCGACTGCCCGTGGAAGGGAAGCCCGTGGTGGAAATGATGGTTCCGGTGCCAATGGTTGTTGAAGACGATCACCGGGCGATTCCACCAGGAGAGCGGGCACCAGCCATAATAGTAATCGTCCCAGTACCAGGAGACCCAGGCGGGTGACCAATGATATCCGGGAAGCCAATACCAGCCGTAATGATTATGCCAGTGCCAACGGCCGTGATAGTGGGTGAACCACCCCCACGGATCGTACGAACTCCAGACATTTCCGTAATAGGGATGCCAGACCCAACGGCCATTGTAATAGGGGCGCCAGTAGGAATCGATCGAGTAGGGGATCCAGCAGTTCATACGGAATTCATCCATGTAAACCCATCGGCCGCTTTGGGACAGCTCATACTCATAGTCCTCATATCCGTTGTCCAGATAGCGCGACGAGCCCAAGCGGGCGTAGCCAAGCTCTTGGTTGCGGCTAGCATTCCAGCTGTCGAAGCCATCCCGTTCCGAGGTATAAAAGTAGTAAGGCCGCTTCATCATATCGCCGAGCTCCATGACGATTTTCTGGTTTTCCCGGATATTCCGGCTGACGGTTTTTCCGGACACCTCGGCGGTGCCTTCAAAAACGAGTACTTCTGTGGCGCCGTCTCCGAGGATATTGACCCGATAAATTCCCCGATCCAGCAGAAAAATACCGCAATCGGGTGTCTGAACCTCGATCCCCTTTTCTATGTCCAGGTTATCCACATCCAGGTAGATGCCCCCTTGGATCAAGCGGATCGATGTTTCCGTCTGCCGGGGCAACGGCAGACTGGTCAATGCGACGATCGTATCGGAGTCGAGACGAAGGTAATTCAGCCGTCCGAGATAGATCTCCATCCGACCGTCGGTGGTCCCGACCTCATCTTTTTCAAAAACCGGCAGATTGACGACCGCTTCCTCATTTCCCTCTTCATAGGAGCGACGGACGAATCCTTCCCCTTCGATGTGGCGGATGCGGACAACCTTGGCATTGTCGTAATATTTCGGTTCTTGAACTTGATCTTCGATGGAAAAAAGGAACAGTGGCGCCACCGCCACACACATGGCCAGAGCCATCATTCTTTTCATGTTGACCTCCTGGTATTATATAGCATAACCAATGCCAATTTCCTGCAACCGATCTGTCTTTTTTTGAAGACAATTCTTTTCCTTACTGGTCGCCCATGACACACACCGACCTAGGGGAGGCGGCTAAAAATCCGGTTCAACCGATGGATCTCAGCGGCCAGTTCGCTGGTGAGCAGCCGGGAGTCGAATCGCCAGGTCCAGTTCCCGGTGTTTTTGCCGGGGACGTTCATCCGTCCCGCTTCACCCAATCCCAGCAGATCCTGCATGGGGATGATCGCCAGGTAGGCCACCGAAGCGAACGCTTCACGAATCATTCGCCAATGAATGCCTTCGGACCTATTGATACCCAGGTATTCATGGATACGGACCTTTGTCACCGCATCTACTTCACTCCCCTCGATCCAACCCCGGGTCGTGTTGTTGTCATGAGTCCCGGTATACACCGCCCAACGATCATGACGAAAATTGCAGGGCAGATAAGGGTTGTTCCGGTTTCCATCAAAGGCGAATTGCAGGATTTTCATCCCCGGAAAGCCGAAACAATCACGCAATGCTTCGACCTCGGGGGTGATCAGGCCGAGATCTTCCGCTAATAGCGAAGCTTTTGGTATATCCTGCATCAGCCGTTGGAAAAAGGCTTTTCCCGGCCCCTTTTGCCAGGTGCCAAATCTGGCCGTTTCGGCGGCGGCGGGGATGGCCCAATACCCCTCAAATCCCCGGAAATGGTCGATCCGGAGGAGATCGACCCAGTGGAGCATGGCGGAAATCCGTTGTCGCCACCATTGATAGGTAACATCATTGAGATGGCCGTTTCCATCCAGCCACCGATACAGCGGGTTCCCCCATTTCTGGCCGTCCGCGCTGAAATAATCGGGGGGAACACCGGCAACTTCTGCTGGCGCCAAGGAAACGGGATCGAGGGCAAAAACATCCGGGTGGGACCAGACATCAGCACCATCGAGGCTGACATAGATGGGGATATCCCCGATCAGATCGATTCCCCGTTGCCGGCAATACGACTTCAACGCTTGCCACTGCCGAAAAAACTGGAATTGACAGAAACGGGTGATCCGAATCCGCTCGGCCAAGCGATCGAACGCCTCCGCCAGGGCAGCCGCATCCCGAAAAACGAGCTCTTGATCCCAATCCTGCCAGTGGAACGTGTGCTGGGATTCTCCGATCGCCATGAAGAGGGAATAGTCATCGAGCCAGTACCGATTGGCCTGGCAGAATCGGGAAAAATCTGCGGATAGAGCGGCATCGGCGTAGAACCGTTGCGAAGCCAGGTCGAGCAACTTCATTTTTCGGGAAATGGAATGGAAATCAAAACGGATGGGATCCGATTCGGCCAGGTCTCCGATTTCGGTTTTCGTCAACAGCCCTTCATCAACAAGTGAATCGACCGACAACAACCGGTCGTTCCCGGCAAAGGCGGAGGGGCTGGTGTACGGAGAAAAACCCATATGGGGATAGACGGGATTGAGAGGCAGGACCTGCCAGCAGGAAACACCGCAACGGTTGAGAAAATCGGCGAACCGGTACGCCTCCTTGCCCAGGCAACCGATCCCCCCCGGGCCCGACAGACTCGATATATGAAGCATGACGCCGCTGCTCCGTTGCCATTTCCGCTTTTCCAAAAAATTCTCCGCTCCTCCATCCATAACTCAGGTCACCTCTTCCTCTAGACTCTCGTGATAGATGACGGTCCGGTTCTTTCCCAATTCCTTGGCCATATATAGAGCTTTGTCGACTTTTTCAACGATCTCATCCTTGTTTTGGCTGTGCTCGGGAAAACTGGCGATGCCGATGGATACGGTTAGTTTCCGCTGAGGTTGAAGTTCCGCTCCCGGGAACGGCTCCGACTCGATCGCCTCGCGGAACCGTTCGGCTGCCAGGTAAGCTCCAACCTTATCCGTTTGGGGCAAAATAACAACGAACTCATCCCCACCGTATTTGGCGAGGACATCACTGGTCCGGAAAATCCTTTTCATGATCTCGCCGATACGCTTCAATGCACCCGATCCTCGCATATGCCCATTGTGGTCGTTGTAGTTCTTGAAAAAATCGACGTCGAACATGATCAGGGAAAAACTGAATCCGTGCCGGAGCGACTTACGGCTTTCGCTTTCCAGGATATCAAAAAAATAGGTTTGATTGTACAAACTGGTCAACCCGTCGGAGATCGACAGCTCGTGGGTTCGGATCAATAATTTTTGCAGCACCTCCTCGTTTTTCTGCATGTTCTTGGAGAGGAAGGAGGCGATAATGAAGGTAAAGAGAAACAACAGGATCATGATCAGCAATCGGGTCAATGGCAACGAAGGGATGTCAAAGCCGGAATATTTCCCCACCAAACTAACGGTCAAGAGCACGATGGCGGTCAGCAGATTGCGAATCCCCTTACGGTTTTCGACCAGAAAAGGGGTGAGAATGATATTCAGAAAAAATAGGTTGACCAGGGGGCTGTCGATCCCCCCCGAAAAATAAGTGTTGAAAAAAACGACCAGCAGATCAAAATCGAGCTGCACCGAGGCGAACAAGATCAAGCGCCGGTAATCGGCGGGAGCGGCAAGCTTTTTTCCTAGGCGGCGAAACACAAGCGAGCAGAAGAAATTGCCGAGCAGGGGAAATAGCAGGAGGAGAAAGATACGGGGATAAGATATGGACATGCCGGTGACCGGGCCGCGAAAAATCAAGGTCAGGAAAAAGATGAAGAACGGGTAAACCCACCGCAGGCGGATCAGCCACCGATTCCGCTCGACCACCGGTTGAAAAAAAAGATCCTCGGTCGTTTGCATAGAGGGGGAGGATTCGGAAAACTCCGTCATAATCTATAAAATATTTTTTTTCTCAAGAATTGTCAAATTCATTATTGCACTTTCGGGACGAAAAGATTAGAATTTTTTTTAATTCAATTGAGGAGGAGCTCTTTGTACAGGAAAACCCGGTTTTACGATTGGAATTATTACCATTTCGTCGGTTCCTGGGCCTGGATTTTACATCGATTATCCGGACTGGCTTTGATTTTCTATCTGAGCCTGCACATCTGGGTGATCAACACCCTGACACACGGTCCGGAAGCATTCAACCGCACCATGGAGTACCTCAACACCTGGCCGTTCAAGCTGCTGGAAATCGGACTTTGGGGTGTGATCCTCTATCACGCCTTCAACGGGATCCGCGTTGTTCTGGTCGATTTCGGCAAGGGTTCGCTCGCCCATAAACGGCTCTTCATCGGCGCTATCGCGATCGCATTCATATTGTTGGTGATCGGTGGCGTCATCATTGCCTCCCACATCGTCTGGAGGATGCCATGAACAAACGGTTCAAGGAAACCTCCCGCCGCGGCGCCATCGGCTGGTTCCTACAACGGATTACCGCCGTCATCGTCTTCATTCTGCTGATGATCCATTACGTCACCTACCATTTCCTCTCAAAGGGTAAAGCTCCATCCTACGACCAGATCATCGCCAAGACAGCCACCTGGTGGTTCCCGCTTGTCCAGTTCGTATTGCTGTTCGCGGGCCTTTGGCACGGTCTGTACGGCACTTGGGTGATCCTGGAAGACTACGTCCACAACAAATACTGGCGGCTGGTCCTGTACACCCTGCTGGTCACAGGCGGAGCGGCACTATTATTCCTGGGCACGCTGACCATCATCAAGGTCGCCTCCCTGAAAATCTCCTGAGGAGTTCGGAAATGAAACCCGAAGAAGCAAAAAACTTCCATCGTCTGGATGCCGTCATCATCGGAGCCGGGCTGGCCGGGCTGCGGGCCGCCCTGGAAATCGGCCGCAACGGCCATGAGGTCGCGGTCATCAGCAAAGTCTACCCGACCCGTTCCCATTCCGGAGCCGCCCAGGGAGGGATCGCCGCCGCACTGGCCAATACCTCCGATGACTCCATCGAGAAACACCTTTTCGACACCATCAAGGGAAGCGATTACCTGGCCGACCAGGATATCGCCAAATTCTTCGTCGAAGAATCGATCAAGACCATCTACGAATACGAGCATATGGGAGTCCCGTTCAGCCGGACCGCCGACGGCTTGATCAACCAGCGCCCCTTCGGCGGTCATTCGGCCCCGCGTGCCTGTTTCGCCCAGGATATCACTGGGCACGTACTGCTCCACACCCTCTATGAACAGTGCGTCAAGCACAATGTCCTCTTCTTCAGCGAATTCCAGGTCCTATCCCTACCCATCGAGAACGACATCTGCCGCGGCGCGGTCGCCTGGGACATCCGCCATGGCGGCTTGCACATCTTTCACGCCAAGGCGGTACTCCTGGCCACCGGCGGCTACGGCCGCGCCTGGAAAGTCACATCCAACGCCCACGCCAACACAGGCGATGGGGTGGCCATGGTGCTCGAAGCCGGACTACCCCTCGAGGACATGGAATTCGTCCAGTTCCACCCCACCGGCCTCTACAAACATGGCATCCTCCTCTCCGAGGCGGCCCGCGGAGAAGGCGCTTACATCCTCAACGACAAGGGCGAGCGGTTCATGAAAACCTATGCCGCCGAAAAAATGGAACTGGCCCCCCGCGACGTCGTTTCTCGGGCCGAGCAGACCGAGATCAACGAGGGCCGCGGCATCGGCGGTAAAGACTATGTTTTCCTGGACCTCCGCCACCTCGGCCAGCAGAAAATTCTCGAACGACTGCCGCAGATATATGAACTGGCGCTCAATTACCTGAAGGTCGACGCGGTCAAGGAAGCGGTTCCCATCCAGCCGACTGCCCACTATTCGATGGGCGGCATTCCTGCCAACATCAAGACCGAAGTGATCAAGGACGCCAAAGGGACAGTCATCCGCGGCCTGTACACGGCCGGCGAGGCTTCCTGCCTGTCGCTCCATGGTGGCAACCGGTTAGGCACCAATTCGCTTCAGGATGCATCGACATTCGGCCGTGTCGCCGGCAAGGAGATTTCCAACTACATATCCCAAACACTCCTCGCACCGCTCCCCAAAGATCCCCTGGCAGTCGCCTCCGGAAAAATCTCACGCCTCCAGTCAGGTGATGTCAAGGAGCGCCATGCCGTTCTCCGTGACCGCCTGCAGGAGAACATGACCAAGTATCTGGGCGTCTTCCGTACCGAAGCCGACATGGTCAAGATGCGGGGGATCATCCTGGAATTGCAGGACCGGTACAAGCAGGTCCGAATCGACGATCGCGGCACCGTTTTCAACCTCGATCTGATCGAAGCCCTGGAACTGGAGAACCTGCTCAACTTTTCCCTGGTCATCGTCGAGGGGGCGATCGCCCGCCAGGAATCCCGCGGGGCCCATTTCCGCATCGATTTCCCCAAGCGCGACGACGGCAAGTGGCTCAAGCACACGCTGGCCTGGCTGAAAGACGGGAAGGTCATCCTCGATCATACCAAGAGCGTCGTCATCTTTCCCGAGTACCAACCCCAGGAACGGAAATACTAAGGAGAAAGGACCATGGAAAAAACGAACATCTCGGCAACCGTTTTCCGCTATCAACCCGGCCAGGATACAAAACACCGCTGGCAGACATTCAAACTGGCGGTCGATCCCGAATACACGATCCTTGATGTCCTCAACGAAATCCATTGGCACCACGACGGCACCCTCGCCTACCGGCGCTCCTGCCGCAGTTCTATCTGCGGTTCCTGCGCCATGAAGGTCAACGGCCGCAACGTCCTGGCCTGCGAGACCCCGATCCACCAATTTGGTTCAAAATTAAAAATCGAGCCCCTGCCCGGCTTCGAGATCATCAAGGACCTGGTCGTCGACCTGGAAGATTTCTTCGAAAAGCTGAAACGGATCAAACCCTATCTGATCGTCGACCAGCCGCTCCCCGATCATGAATTCCGGCAAAGCCCAGCGGAGCTCGAACAAATCGGCGAATCGACCCTCTGCATCCTCTGCGCCGCCTGCACCTCCTCCTGCCCATCGCTCTGGGCCAATGCCGACTACCTCGGACCAGCCGCCCTGCTCAAGGCCTACCGCTTCGTCTTCGATTCCCGTGACGACGGTACCGACGACCGGCTCGACATTATCAACGACCGCAACGGCATCTGGCGCTGCCACACCATTTTCAACTGCATGGAGGCCTGCCCCAAGAAGATCAAGATCACCGAGTACCTCTCCAGGCTCAAGGTGAAGGTGGTCGAGAAGTCGATCTGAGCGTCCGGTTTCTTTTTCTTCCTGGCTCCGCTAAAATGGATGTCGGAGGTGTATAAATGAAGAAATCCGCCTTTGCGTTCACGATGATGGTTCTCCTGATTGGACTTACCCCGGCGGCCGAACCTTCCCTATATGATTTCACCATGACCGATATCGACGGCAACCCCGTTCCCCTCGCCCAGTTCAAGGGAAAGGTCATCCTGGTGATCAATGTCGCCAGCAAATGCGGTCTGACCCCTCAGTACAAAAACCTCCAGAACTTGTATGATAAATACAAAGATCGGGGATTGGTCATCCTTGGCTTCCCCGCCAACAATTTCCTTAAGCAAGAGCCGGGAAGCAATGAGGAAATCAAGGAGTTCTGCAGCCGGAATTACGGGGTCACCTTCCCCATCTTCGCCAAAATTTCAGTGAAGGGGAAAGATATAGCCCCACTCTATAAATTCCTGACCGACGGAGCCGGAAACCCCGAATTGGCCGGTGAAATCCGCTGGAATTTCGACAAGTTTCTTTTCGACCGTTCGGGACGGGTGGCGGGCCGCTTTGCGCCGAAAACTTCCCCCGAGGCCGAGGAGGTGCTTGCAGTTTTGGAAAACCAGCTCACGAAAAACTGAATTTTCCGATTTTTTATATATTCTCAGGTATTTCCGGCAAACCAAGTGTGAGCGAAAAAGGTGAATCCATTCTGCTTCGTCACAAAGAATCAACTCGTTCGTCTAAGCCTATGCAAGAACGGGAATCAATCCAATCCGCGGAGTCGAAGCCGTCGTATGTAAGCGACCTCCATTCCCTCTACCGGGACTTGGTTCAGCCCCTCCACCGTTTTGCCTATCGCTTCGTCGGTGATGGCGACGAGGCTTATGATATCTGCCAGGAAGCCTTTATCCGGTTGTCGCGATACCTGGAACGGCAAGATTGTTCCGTCGACAACCCCCGCGCCTGGCTCTACCGTACCGCCGGCAATCTCTGCCGCGACCGGCTGCGACGAGAGGGAACCTTCCGGCGCATCTTCCACTCCCCAGCCTTCCTGCCGGAACTCCCCCGGTCCGCCGCCGAGACAGCTGAATCCGAACAGGCCAAGATTCTTTTGCGGCGATCCTTTACTCGGCTGGGGGAACGGGATCGCCTGATCCTGGCTTTATACCAGGAGAATATTTCCTATGCGGAGATGGCCCCGATCATCGGCATCAAGACTACATCGGTGGGGAAGATTTTGTTTCGGGCCATCGCCCGGTTGGACGCCGAAATCAAAAGAGGAGAAATAACATGAG
>Ga0105099_10000801_pt1 | contig 20936 bp, 23 predicted proteins | sample PPLLak3cmMay2015_2_FD_79138 | JGI IMG/M metagenome (GOLD analysis project Ga0105099, IMG submission 79138) | Freshwater sediment microbial communities from Prairie Pothole Lake near Jamestown, North Dakota, USA - PPLs Lake P8 Core (1) Depth... | ecosystem: Environmental > Aquatic > Freshwater >... | reverse complement strand
TGCCATTTGGCCTTGCTGACAGATTCTTTCTCTTTCTGGTGCAGAATATATGAGGGATGAAAGGTGGGGACAACCGGTACTGTACCCAAATAAAACACTTTTCCCCTTGTTTTGGTTATCCCATCGGTATTCCCCAGTAAATAACTAACTGCCACACGCCCCAGACAAACAATGACCTTCGGTTGCAAAATTTCAATCTGACGAAGCAAAAATGGTTTGCAGACTGCCACTTCATCAATCAGTGGCTCACGGTTTTGTGGCGGGCGACATTTCACAACATTGGTAATATAAACATCCTCTCTGGTGTAACCCATTTTTTCAATGATCTTGGATAACAATTGACCTGCATTGCCAATAAAAGGTCGTCCAAACTGATCTTCAGTCTCCCCTGGGCCTTCACCCACAAAGAGTACGTCCGGTTTTGCCGAGCCTTCTCCGGGAACGGTATGGGTCCTGCTCTGAGATAATGGGCAAGCAGTGCATAGAGAAATTTCTTTAACAATGAGTTCCAATTCACCCTGTTTCCCCATTTGGTTGTTTAACAGGGGGGCAATAGTAAATCCTGCCCCCATATCATCAAAAAACTCCAGCCAGGATCTGACAGCTTCCATCTTTTTTTATTCCTGATTTGACCTTGGCTGCAAGGTCTGAATTTTTTGCCAGATTCGCCTGGCCAGTTCTTCTTTCTCGAGAAGTGGCAATGGTTCAGCGCTCTGTCTGGTAATAAAAGTGACCTGATTGGGAAGACAGCCAAATGCAGGATTATCCTGTCCAATTTGATTCAGGACAATCATATCAACATTTTTACTGAGCAGTTTTTCTGTTGCGTTTTTTATGCTGTTTTCTGTCTCTGCTGCAAATCCAACCACTATCTGCTTTGGCTTACGGATGCGCCCGATTTCGGAAAGGATATCAGGATTCCTGACCAAATGAAGAATCAACTCCTCCCCTCCCTTCTTAATTTTTTGGGTCTCAATGCGGCTTGGGCGATAATCACTGACTGCAGCGGCCATGATAATCATGTCTACTTCTGATAAGTGTTCAAGCACAGCCTGGCGCATTTCTGCAGCAGATTCAATCTGTATAATGGAGTTTGGAGAGTCAGGAAGCCGCACAACCGGTCCACTTATGAAATAACTTGGTTCGAAACCACAGATTCGGGCTGTTTCTGCCAGATAGTACCCCGTCATACCTGATGAGCGGTTGCTGATGAAGCGAACGGGATCAATGGCTTCGACCGTTGGACCAGAAACAATCATCGCCTTTTTCATGTCATTGCAAGCGCCTCTACCTGTTCGACAATGGAATCAATTTCCGGAAAACGACCTTTGCCACTGTCACCACAGGCCAGGTCGCCACTTTCCGGTTCAATAATGAGTGCTCCATAAGTCTTTAATTTCTCAAGATTTGTCACAACAGCCGGATGGGCAAACATATGGGTATTCATAGCTGGCGCAACAATCACTTGACGCCGAAACGCCAGATAAACAGTTGAGAGCAGATCATCTGCAATACCGTTGGCCATTTTGGCAATAATATTGGCCGAGGCGGGAGCGACCAGTAGCAAATCGTTCTCTTTGCTCAGATCAATGTGTAGTACCGGATTCTGACCCGGTTCGAACTGTTCATGATAGACACAGCCGGGAGCAAAGGTTTCCATCACCAGAGGGCTGACAAAACGGCATGCATTAGGAGTCAGAACAACACTCATTTCGTGCCCACGTTTCTGGAGTTCCCTCATAAGGTCTATTGTTTTGTAGGCAGCAATTGAAGCACTGACACCCAGGACGATTCTCATGTTAAACCTCTGCCAGCAGCATGCGGATCACTTCGAAAAATCGCCAACTCAGCTGATGCTGAGCCAGGAAAATGATCTTGAACTGTTCATAAGCCTGATTCAGATTCTCATTTACCACCAGATAATTATACCGATGAAATTCTCGCAATTCATCGCGAGCCTTTTCTAACCGGGTATCGAGGTTGTCATCAGATCGGCCGGTTCGTTTTCTGATACGGTCTGCCAAAGCCACCAGGCTTGGTGGTACAATCATAATACTCAGTGCCTTGGGGTAGTGATTCATCAGATTTTTAGCCCCAACGACATCCACATCGAGAATGACCCAGGAATGTCGATTGGAACAGCGCTCGATCTCTAAAAGAGAGGTTCCATAAAAATGACCGTACACTTCAGCCCATTCAATAAAAGCGCCTTCGTCAATCATGCTTAAAAACTGACAACGGCTGATGAAATAGTAATCATAGCCATCCATCTCTTCTGGTCCTTTTGGCCGGGTGGTGTGAGAGACAGAAAAGCCGATTTCAGGAAAATCCAAACGAAGTTTACGGATGAGCGAACTTTTCCCGCTGCCAGATGGGCCGGAAACGATAATCAGGTTATTCATCTTCAACCCGACTGACCAAAGCATTGACAGAAATGGCTGAAAGCACCACAAAACCAGATGCCAGAATCAACACGCAGCGCAGCTTTTTACCCATGGTGGCATCAACGAGCATGCCTTCTTCCTGCTTTTGCTTTACAAAACGTCTTATTGGTGCCGACTGAGGGTGAATCAGGGCCTTTATTTCGGCCCGTTCGACACTGTTTCCAAATCCGATATTGACAAAAAGTTTGCTACTCGACATTCTGTACCTGTTGCTTAATCTTCTCTATCTGACGACGAATCTGTAAAACAGAATGGTGTACATCCAATGAATTGGTCTTCGATGCAATCGTATGGGTCTCCCGCATCATTTCCTGAGCCAGAAAATCTGCTTCTCTGCCGATAAATTCAGAATTCTCTACGCATAGTTGAGCCATCCGCTGACGATGAGCAGATAAACGGCTCAGCTCTTCAGCAATGCAGCTGCGATCCGCTGCGATTGCAGCCTCCTGAGCAATACGTCGCTCGTCTATTTCCCCCTCACCAATCAGGGCCACTATCCGATCCCGGTAATGTTGAACTAAACTGGCTTCAACTTCACTGGCCTGTTTTTCAACCTGTTCAAGATGTTCTGCGACCGCATCGAGAGAACGGCGGATTTCCTCTCCTGTCAGCTTTCCTTCCTGGCACCGACTGGACAGAAAACGCTCAAGGACTTCCTCCATGCTGGTTTTAAGCTGATCCATCACTGCTTCTGGAATGCTGTCATTCATACTCTCAAGATGAAAAATCATCGGTATTTTCAAGAAAGAATCCAACGTCAGCTGAAGTCCGGGATGTCGCCCCTGAAAGGCAGTAAACTTATTAATAATGGCCTCAAGAAGGGGTTCGTTGAGCTGAATGTCCCAATTTTCAGGATCATACTCGAAAAGATTAAAAGTCACTTCCACTTTTCCACGATGTAATCGTCCTTTTACCATCTGTTTGAATGTTTTTTCAATTTCCGCACTCACGCCAGATCCTTTAAAGCTTAGATCCAGATATCGGTGATTAAATGACTTGATTGAAAAGAAAAAAGTATACCGTTCGAATGAAAAGCGTCCTTGAGCAAAACCAGTCATACTGATCATGGATCACATTATAATGCCCATATCGGGGAATTGCAAATGATAGAGGCTGTGATAAAGACCATTTTGGGCCAGGAGTTCATGATGTTTACCGTTCTCAACAACCCGTCCATCCTGAAGTACAAGGATACGGTCTGCATTCACAATAGTAGACAAACGATGTGCAATGACAAAGCTCGTACGCCCCTTCATCAGTTCGTTCATGGCATCCTGAATCAACTTCTCCGATTCACTGTCCAGAGAAGAGGTTGCTTCATCAAAAACAAGTATTGATGGTGCTTTCAATACTGCTCGGGCAATTGATATTCGTTGTCTTTGCCCTCCTGAGAGGAAAACCCCGCGCTCACCGACCAGGGTATCGTACTTTTGTGGAAGAGCATTAATAAACTCTGCAGCGCGGGCTATTTCTGCTGCTTTAATGATCTGACGATCATCAAAATCAGAACCGTAAGCTATATTATTACGTACAGTATCGTTGAATAAAAAAACCTCTTGGGTCACCAAGCCAATAGATTGGCGCAAAGCATGCAAAGAATATTCATGACTGGGACGCCCATCGAATAGAATAGACCCGGAATCAATATCATAAAAGCGCAACATAAGATTCACCAGAGTCGATTTCCCTGCGCCACTGGATCCCACCATGGCCACAATTTCCCCTGGATTAACATCAAAGGAAACACCTTTTAAAACAGCTTCACCTTTCCTGTAAGCAAAGCTTACATTTTTGAATTCCACCTGACCGCTCAATGGTATATCAAGTCCTCTATGTTTGTTCAATTCAGTTTCACAAGCCACATTGAGGATAGCTTCTACCCGCTGATATCCAGCCTTACCCTGTTGATACTCGTTGTGGGCTTGTGAGAGCCTCTTGATGGGGTTGTACATCATGAACATCATGGCCAGATATGACAGAAATTCACCAGAGCTCATCGCTCCCTGAGAAACGCGGATTTGCCCTACCACAAAAAGACCACCCGCTATAACCCCGCCAATAAGGTGCATCAAAGGAGAAGCAGTCGCAAACAACATGGCAATTTTAGATTCAATACGGTAATGCAGTTGATTCAATTTATGAAACTTAGCCACTTCATACTCTTCCATGTTATAGGCTTTGACGATTTTGTTTCCATTAACTGTTTCACTGAGATAGTTGGACAAACCACCAATAGCTTCCTGTGCCTCGATTCCCCGGCGTTTGACCCGTTTGCCAAAAATGGACAACATGACAGCACTGATGGGGAGTATAATCATGGCCATTGTGGTCATCTTCCAATCGGTGACGAAAAGCAAAACCATCAGAACAATCAGTTGCAGGGTCTCTCGTACATATACTGCCAGAGTTTCGGCCACGGCAAACTTGACCTTGTCGATATCGTTTGATATGCGAGATACAAGATCTCCGGTCCTGGCATTGGATAGAAAAAAAATGCTCTGATAGGTCAAATTGCGATAAAGCTTCATCCGGATGTCCCGAACCACCTTTAAGCCCAGAGTCTTCATAAAATAGAGAGAAAAAAAAGTGAATATTGACTGGGCAAAGAAGATAATGGCCAATACAACAGGCCAGATTCCTTTGAAACTCAACAGATTTCCAAGCCAGGCTTTCATGCCGAAAAGATCAGATCCATTGGCATTAGGCATAAACAGTTGTGTGGATCCTGCGGCAGACTGTCCAAAGAGATCGTTGGTTAATGGTGCGATAACCAATCCCAACATTCCGGTCGATAGAGCCAACATGGCCATCATAATCAGTGCAACAACAAAGCGTATGGAATAGGGTTTGATATATGAAAAAAAGTTGCTGGACTCCTTCACCGAGTCTCCTCTTCGTCTGCGGGATTGTTATCTCCACTGACAAGCCCGGCTGTTTCTGCATCAATATCAGTCTTGGTCTTAGGTAGAAACAACCAGAAAAAGAAAGGGCCTGTGATATAGAAAAACACAACTGTTGGTAAAGTAATTGTGGGAAAAAGGATCAGCATCGACAAGAGAATGGATACACCCAACAAAATGGGCAGGTTGTATTTTGAATCGACATTTTTAAGGGTACGGTATTTGATATTGGATATCATCAGCAGAGAAATGAGCAAGACATAAGCCACAAAAATGATCATATCACTGCTGCTGGTCAAAACCCCCCTTTTCAGCAGGATGGGGCAAGAAACCGATAAAGCACCTAGGGGAATGGGTAAGCCAATAAAATGACCGGAAGGCGATACTTCTGCCTCTTTCATCACATTGAAACGAGCCAAGCGGATCACACCGGCACTCAGGAATATAAACCCTACCAATTGTCCCAGAGCGGGGTGAGGAGATGCCACAAAACCCCAGCTGTAGATCAGAAAACCGGGGACTAATCCAAAAGAAACGGCATCAACCAGAGAATCGAGCTGTACCCCAAAAGAAGATTCAGTCTTGGTTAATCGGGCAACAGTGCCATCAATTCCATCCAAAATGGCACTGCCTACTATCAGTTTAATTGCAGTAAAAAAATTTCCTTGTACCGTTTGTATAACTGCACTGAATCCCAGGAATAAGCTGAGCAAAGTAAACACCGAGGGCAAAAATGAAAACTTTGTTAACTTGGCTAAATTTAACCGTTTTCCCTTTTTTTGCCGGTGGCGATTCGGACGGTATCTATGGCGTGAAATGGTGCCCTCCTCGTACTCACAAAACAGCAGCTAGATGCCGCGTTCGCGATACTCGATAATCATACGCTGCATGTCATCCTTAATCAGCAGCTTTTTTTTTTTGAGTTCCTGCTCTTCTAACATTTCACTGTCATTTTTGAAGGTTTTCACAGTATATGAAAGCAGTTGTTCTTCACACAGTTGGTGCTGCAGGAAAAGAGTCTTAAAGATTTCACTCTGTTCGATTAGTATTTCTTTAATTCGTTGATCTTCCACTTAATTCAGGCTCCTTTGCGTTTACTTTCCCGGTTATTGCGGCAGAGGTTTAGATAAGATTGCATATTGCGGTCTTTTCCAAGAATAGCCATCGAAGTCGTGATGGCCTCCAGATTTGATGGCTCCATGACATTAAGAATAACATAATCAATCCCCTTCTCAATGGCCAGAGCCAGAAAAAAAGAAGAGAGCAGATGGCGTCGTGGTAAACCCTCAGAAAGGTCTCCCAAATTGGCTATAGTTGGAACCTGCGGGAAATCCAGGATAAACAACTCCAATGTTTTAAGAAAATCTATCCCATTACTGCATTTCTCTTCCAAAGATCGAACAACTGGATCCAGAAGGATATCACTTCGTTTCACGCCCTGATCCAGGAGATAATCGATATATTGCTGGGCAATGAGCAGAGAATGTTCAGGAGTTCGGATTTCTTCTACACTGTTTTCTCTTATTGAAGCGATCATTTTGGCATTTCTGCCCTCAATAATCCTGAGGATACGATCTATCTTGGCATAATCGAATTCAATATCCCCTATGATGACTTCATTTTGAGTCATTTTAACCACTTCGGAGAGTGCGTCAACATTTTCTGTACGCACCAGTACTTTGGCATCAAGACTTTCTATAATCTCAATGGCTTTGCGCAAAAAGGGTATTTCGTTGCCCAGCAAGGACACCGCATTAAGTTCTATAAAATCAGCACCCCTTTCTATCTGCAGCATGACTTCACGCTTAATGAATTCGAAATCCATCTTGTTCATCTTGTCAAGCACTTTCTTGTTGGTGGCGTTTAAGGTATTACCGACAATCTTTATCATCTTTAATCACCATTAATGTGTGTTATAAACATTTTACACATTGAAATACTCTTTTATTATTCGAACAGCTTCCAATCCTGCCCTGGCCTGAGTTTCCCGGGTAAAGGCACTACGCAATGGCAACCAGATACAATGAGGAAACCGATCCAGATTCAACTCCATTATACGACTTCGGGAGTAAACATCAGCAGCGACACCGGCCAATTTTCCTGATTCCAGAGCAGATATCATGACTTCGGTATTGACTATACCCTCTTGGGACATATCAATCAAAAAAGTACCTTGGCGCATAGCCGCAAAAGCTTTGCCTGAGATTAACCCTTTTGTCTGTGGTGTCAGGGGCAAATTGAGTGAAATGTAATCAGATTCTGACAACAACTCAACAAAAGGCACAGTTTTGGCTGAAGGCCCATCGTCACCACCTTTAAGATCATGGTAAAGAATGGTCATGCCAAAAGCGTGAGACAGGGCCGCAATTTTCTTGCCGATTCGTCCAAAGCCGATAATACCCAAAGTCTTGCCAGACAATTCACAGGCTATGGGTTCCGAATCCTCATTCTCATTTAGCCAAGCCGCTCTCCGGCTGAGACAAACCATAGCGGCAATAGTCATTTCTGCAACAGATTCAGTTCCCGCATCAGCAGTATACCTGCATTCCACGCCTTTTTCATTAATCCGGGCATTTTTATCCCAACTTGGAGGAAGTCCCATGGAAACCACCAGTTTCAAATCTGGAAATGCCTGATTCCATGTACTATTGTATGGGGTTCGGTGATCCGTGACCAGTGCTTCTATCGTTTGTTGAAAAAAAAAGGGTTCCGATTGGCGAAGACGGGAATAATCATCAAAAATCAGCTCAATTTCGGGTATTTGACGAAGAGATTCTACCGCCCCGGTGGGGAAATCTTTTCTAACCAGGATGCTAATCAAAACGAGTCACCCATTTCTCTTCTTTCACCCGTATGAATCACTCCTGCCGCCATTTCCTTCACCTCGATAAGGATTCAAAAATACCAGAAAATGCTCGATTTGTCAAATAAACGCTGGGAAATCTCTATAATAAAAAAGCACTACTAAAAGATCTTTTGTTCCCATAAAGGCTCTTGATTTCCTGAAACAAGCTCCTCTATAATGTGTACCCAAAACATTTAGTTACAACTTTGGAGGTTGGTCATGAATAAATATGTTTGCACCGTGTGTGGTTACGTATATGATCCGGAATCTGGAGATCCAGACAGTGGTATCGAACCGGGAACTGCCTTTGAAGATATTCCTGATGACTGGGTATGCCCTCTTTGTGGTGTAGGCAAAGAGGACTTCGAAGTTATGGAAGACTGACCAGTTATGCGTTGAGGTATTTTAGTGTGGCTGTCAGAAAGTTAGCAGAAAGTGTGTATTCTGTGGGTGCCATCGACTGGGACCGTGCTTTATTTGATGAACTGATTCCTTTGCCGTATGGCACATCTTACAATTCTTATCTGATTCAGGGCAGTGAAGCCACTGCCTTGATTGATACCGTTGATCCAGTCAAAGCAGACCAACTTTTGGCCAATTTGAATAAATTGGGTATTCAAAAAATCGATTATGTGATAGCAAATCACGCAGAGCAGGATCACTCGGGATGCCTGCCCCTGATTTTGGAAAAATATTCCATGTCCAGCGTTGTTACCAATGCCAAGTGTAAAGATTTTTTAATCGATCTGCTGCATATTCATCCTGATCGTTTCAAAGTTGTATCAGAAGGAGAAACCCTGTCTCTGGGTAACAAAACGCTGCATTTTACCATGACACCCTGGGTTCACTGGCCTGAAACCATGTGTTCATGGCTTGAGGAAGACCAGATTCTGTTTTCCTGCGATTTTTTCGGCTCTCATCTGGCTCAAAGTCACCTGTTCATGGATGATCCGTCCAAAACCTATCAAAGTGCCAAACGATACTTTGCTGAAATCATGATGCCCTTTAAACCCAGCATCAAGAATAATATCAAAAAACTTGAAAAATTCTCCATCCGTTTGATCGCTCCAAGCCATGGGGTTGTTTACCAGGACCCAGAGTTTATCCTTTCCGCCTACCGGGACTGGGTATCAGACAGGGTAGCTAACAAGATAGTCATTCTTTACGTGTCTATGCACGGGAGTACCCTTAACATGGTGGAGCATCTCAGCAATTCTCTCATTGATAAGGGACTCAGTGTCAGGTTGTTTAACCTGATCAACGCAGATACTGGTGATATCACTCAAGAATTGGTTGATGCTGCCACACTGGTTCTGGCCTCCCCAACGGTCCTCATCGGTCCACACCCGGCAGCTGTATATGCCACTTATCTGGTTAATGCAATCAGACCCAAACTAAAATATCTGGCCATTATCGGTTCTTTCGGCTGGGGTGGAAAAATGTTGGAATATATGGAAAATCTGCTTACCAATATTAAACCGGAGATTTTACCACCGGTTATAGTCAAAGGTTTACCCAAAAGCGAAGACTACCTGGCTCTGAATCAACTGGCTGATCATATCAGCGAAAAGCATGCCACATTGGCTTGAAAAACCCGGCTAAGATCCTTCAGACCTTGCCAAAGCCAGGTGACTCTGATATAATTCATCCCATCGTGGCGGCGTAGCTCAGCCGGTAGAGCAGTCGGCTCATATCCGATATGTCGGGGGTTCAAATCCCTCCGCCGCTACTTTTTCTCACAATATGGATATTTATTCAGCCTTTAAGGAAACCTTTCATTGCTTTTCCTTCATACCCCCGCAGGCAACAATAGCGATCGCTTTTTCCGGAGGCCGTGATTCAACGGCACTGCTGCACCTTCTACTCAAGTTGAAAAGCGAAAAAAACCTGAACATTCTGGCTGCCTACTTTAACCACAACATTCGCCAAGATGCTCAAAAAGAAGAATCCTGGGTCAAACAGACCTGTCTAAAATTGGGGGTTCCCTTAATAATCGGCCAAGGAGATATACCGAAAATCCTCAGTCAAAGTGGCGGAAACCTTGAAGAGATTGCTTCCCGCGAACGATATGGTTTCCTCTATCATTATCTGAATTCACTTTCTGGTTCCTCATTTCTGGCGACTGCCCACCATGCTGGCGACCAACTGGAAACATTTTTATTCAGGTTGGCCAGAGGCAGCGGAGCACAAGGCCTGCTAGGTATTGCTCCGCATATTGATAAGCGCCTGATTCGCCCGCTACACACAGTCAGCCCGAATCAGATTAAACAATTTCTACTTGAAAACGAGATCGATTTTTACCAGGACCCAAGTAATGAAAGCCCTGACTTCATGCGTAATCACATTCGCCACAACATCATACCAGAGCTGGAAAAAATTAATTCCAATCTCTATCCTCACTTCACTCGTGCGCTATTTCTTATGGCCGAAGAAAACCGTTTCATGGATGATTATGCCCAAAAAGCATATCAACAAATCAGCCCTTACCCCAATGTTTTGAACCGTTTGGCACTAATTGCCCTTAATCCCGCCATTTGTAAACGGGTTTTGCGCTTGTTTATTGACAGAAACAGAGGGAACCTACGCAATATTGCAAACCAACATATAGAAGACTTCTTGCAGTCCATTATTGAACAAAAACGAGCGTATCATCTCCCGGATCTGTTGGTTGATATCCGCCATCACTGGGTGTTTACCCACGATCAAACAGTTCAACATTTCGAGTTTCCAGTTGAAGAGAAAAAAAATAAAACCCTTTTGGATTGTATTCCGGCCACTTTAACCGTGCAATTGGTAAAGAGACTACACCCTGACCCAGAAAATACAGCAGTCACAATACCCCGCCAGCTTCTGATTTACCCGTTATTAATCCGTTCAGTTCAAAGAAACGACCGATATAGAAAAATTAACACTGATTACAGCCAAAGAGTCTGGGAAATGCTGCGTGAAAAAGGAATTCCTAAGGAATTACGACATCTCTTCCCCATCATCATTAACGGTGATGGAAACCCCATTTGGTGCTATCCATGTCCCCTGGCTTCTCAATTCTATACCCCCATTCCCCTTCAGCCCACGCTCGAACTCCTCCGCTTCAGTTTGCCCGATCACCCGTTTAACCGTTTTCTGAATGAAGCGTTACACCTGAAATAATTGTTTCTTCTATCACCCCTTGTCCTTGCCAACCAAGAAAAGGTGAATTTCGTGATTTGGAACGGAAAAATCCGGAGTCAATATGAAAAGGGCGCTCAGGGTCAAACACGACAAAACTGGCATCTAACCCAACTGCCAGCACTCCCATCCGATGTCCCTGGCCAATAAGTCTGGCGGGAGCACTGGTAAAAAGTTCCACCAGTCTTTTGAAAGACAAACAGCCATTTCTGACCAAGCGGTCGTACAAAAGAGGGAAAGCTGTTTCAAGTCCAATCACACCAAAAGGGGCCTCAGAAAAAAAAAGGTCCTTTTCGAAAGTAGCATGTGGTGCATGATCTGTGGCCACACAGTCGATCACACCTTCTTTTAGCATAACAATCAATCGCTGACGGTCTTCCTCTCCTCGAAGGGGCGGCTTCATTTTGGCCAGACTCCCCGACAATGAGAGGGCATTGTAGTTGAGCAATAAATGATGGGGTGTGACGTCAGCACTTACATTTTGTCCACGTCCTTTGGCCCAGGACACTAACTCTGCCGCGTATGAGGAAGAAAGATGTGTGACATGCAGATGACCACCGGTTTCATGCTGCAGGGCGATATCCCGGGCCACGATAACTTCCTCTGCGCTTGCCGGTAATGGGATTAACGGATAATCAAAAAGGGCCGATGCTCTGGGATCCACTTGTCCATTTTTTGATAACACTGGATCTTCAGAATGTTGAAAAACTGCCAGTGAAAGGTCTCGGCTGCGAATCAACGCTTCGCGCATTAAAGAAGAATCAGCCAGTGTCATTCCATCATCGGTAAATGCAACAGCCCCGGCTTTTGCCAAAGCCTCCATATCCGTCAGGCACTTACCCTGTAGACTGCGGCTAAGGGCTGCAACGGGGAGAATCTCAACATGATTTTTTTCACCCTGTTCCCTCAGCCAATGCACCAATTCCGGAGTGTCTATGACCGGCTGAGTATTGGGCATGGCCGCCACGGTAGAAAACCCGCCTTTCAGAGCTGCCTGGATTCCAGATTGAATAGTCTCTTTATGGGTTTGCCCAGGTTCCCGCAGATGTACATGAAGATCGATCATTGCAGGGAAAATAATCTTCCCTTTAAGGATCCGGCAATTCACTTCCCGTGCAGGAGGCAGATCTGGGCCCATTTCGGATATCACACCATTTTTTACAGCAATATCCAATTGCCCACTCTCCCCTGCCGGGTTGATGACGGTTGCCCCTTTAAACAGAATGTTCATTCTGCGCCCCCAGGAGTTTTTAATTTCACAGCTTCTTTCAATCTACTCTTATATGTCTGGCGCAAAGTTCTGAAAAAATCCAGATATTCAGGCGTTTTGAAATCGGGATACGTCCATGGAAGAAAAGCAAAATCACCCTCTTTAAAAACGTATTCCATATGGGCATACACACCATCTCGCATGGGAACACGATGATAATGATTTTTGCAGGTTGCTATCAGCAGATTGGCCAAACTGAGTATTCCTGGATCCAGATTGACTTTGCGCTGGCCATTTTCATCAGCCATAGCGGATTCCAATGCATTGCTTTCCAATTTCATCCGTGCCATTTCTGATGGATCTATCAATTGCGCAAAGGCCACAAATCTTCGCAACAAGGGTTCCCCCATTTCAGCATGATAATAGGCCGTTTGTGTGAATGGAAATGAAGCAGATAATATTTCCAGGGGCCCCCAGATTTCGATCAATTCCGAACAGGCTGCATCCGCTATGCCCCAATCCCGATAGATCATTCCACAAACCGGCATAACCGGATCAAAAGGAAAAACATCAGACATGGTCAAATACCGATAACAACCCGCTCATTTACAAAGGCAGCCCGATTACCCAGCGAAGAAATAGCCTGCATAATGGTATTCAGAGCTGGTTTTTGGTAAATAAATTCATTTTCCAGATCAAGAGTAAGAATCTCTCCATTAAAGGTGACGAATTCTGCAGCTTCACCGCATGCACTCATCGAAATGGCGATAATATCATCCCTTTTTTTAACCCGTGTCTTGGAATATCGATTCAGAGTCACCTGAAACAACTGAGTCTCCTTTTCAAAAAGTTTCTGCTTTTTCTCAACCAAATAATAGAGGATATTGCTATGTGGCAGATAGAGTTGGCTAAGAAGATTATCGCCCAAAAGGCGTGTCAGTTTACCTTTTGCATTGTGGTGTAGCAGCTGTTTATTCTCATCCAAAGTCTGGACGATCAATTCACATTTTATAGGGTTATACGCAATAACTTTGATTTCGGAATACTTATTTTTTCCCAAAAAAGCCGTTTCATTCAAACGAATGCTTTTATCTTTTGCTATTGCTGAATACAGAACCGCATCAAACCCCCTTTTGGCATCAACGTCTGTGGTATACACAACGGCCCCATCGCTGGTATCGTTACAATACACTTTGACAGTCCGGGATGCCGCCAGGTCAATGGAAAACCCTTCAGTGATCATGGATTGGACAAGCTCATCCTTCTGATACGCCTTTGATAAAAGCGCATAATCCCTCATTTCCTTAATGGGAAGTTTGGCATATTGATCATTTCCCTTTATCTGAATAGGAGCGCCCCCTTTTCTCGTCAAGGCATAAACAGGAACAGGAAGGTTTGGAAACAGTGCCTGCTGTTGAAACTGATTATCCAACACAGTAAAAGGAGCCCGATAAATCGCTTCAGATACGTGCGATGAAACAAAATAAAAGGTCTGCCCGTCTGAAGAAAATCCCGATATCAGGCTGGGCATACCATACGAGCCACCAGGTATCTGCTTGGTCACAAATGAGTTGCCAGAATAGGTTAGCGAATAAAGATACACACGCTGGTTTTCTTTGGCAACGGTAACAATAACAGCCCAACCGCCATTGTTGCCAGAGGTTTTAACCTGTAAGATATCACCTGAAACAGTTCCTGTCGCAACGATCTTTCCATTTTTGCTATCAATGACAAATACCTTATCCTTGTCACCACTTTCCCTTTTACCTGCAACCACTAAAAACTGATCATCAAACCAGGACATTGACTCAACAGAGAAAAAAGACAATTCAAACGGAGATTTGATGATATATTTCCCTGGGAACAGGGACTTCATATCAGATTCAGGATTACCTGCAATCAGAGCCCGGTTAATCCAATGTTGAATATTTTCACCTTTGGCTTCGCGCAGATGGTGAAGCCCCATTATACGATTAATCTCCCTATCCCAGGGTGACTGAAGCAAAACTTCCAACATTTTCCCATAGGCCTGGCGGTCCTCAAGCTTAAAGAGTACCTGGGCCAAAGTTTTTTCGTATTCCAGGTTATATCCATCGAATTGCATACCCTTTAGGGCATCACGGGCTTCAACTGCCTGGTTCTGGCTGGCCAGAAACTGTGCCCATAGCAATCGTCCCACTATGTGACCAGGTTTGGCCTTAATGGCATTCTGAATGAACTGACCAACACCCTGCCAGTTATTTAAATGATAATGGGCTTTTGCTGTCAGATAATTGAAATGAAAGCTTTGTTTGTCTGCCAGTGCGCTCTTTTCACACATGTCCAGAACTTCCTTGTATTCATTCATTTCAAGATAAAGATAACCAAGTGGGATTTTGTAAATTTCTTCTTTGCTGCTGTTTAATGCCCTGGCAAAAAATTGTTCGGCTTTGGGATAATCCTTTCGTTTAACATATTCAAACCCAATAGCCACATGCACTGCCGGATTTTTAGGATGCAGGCGTTGAGCTCTTTCCAAAGTCTCCAAAGAAGTGGAATTGAGGAGATCCCTGGTAGACAAAGCCATACCGATTATACCAATTAGTGAACGATGATTCATTTCCAGGTAACGTCTGAATCGTTCCGCAGCATCCCAGTTATTCCCTTTAAAAAGCTCTACATAGGCGTCAGCCACACGCTGATTATTGGTATTGACAAAAAAACGGTTGAAATAGGAACGCGCCATTTCCGGGTCATTGAGAAGGTAGTAGGTCAGACCAAAATCGAAATCATCACCCGATAATGTCGGAGTCAACAAAAACAGAAGCAGGAAAGCGACCATTGTGACTGATTTATATCTATCCATATTCACCTCTTACCACCTACTGACAAGTCAATTCATATATAACAGAATACCTTATCAATTTCAAATAACTGACAGGCTACTTATTACCCCAATTCAGCTTCTCTCTCAAAATGGTAAAATAGGACAAGTTTTGTCCGCTGATGATCTGAAGAGGCCGTTTATTCGTCTCTACCCGACAGATTTCACCCGTTAGCATAGGAAACACCTTTTGCCCATCGATAGTCAGATAAACATCCTGAATATCACTGAGTAGTGTGATTTCAATAATGGAATGATCTGGAACAACCAGTGGGCGAAATGTCAGTGAATGGGGACATATAGGGGTAATAACAAGACCTTTGACCAGAGGTGTCAAAATCGGCCCCCCTGCGGACAGACTGTATGCAGTCGATCCGGTTGGAGTGGCGACGATGAGCCCATCTCCTTCAATTCTGGCCACTGGCAGATGGTCGATATCCAGTTTCAACTGTATTATTCGAGAAATATTTCCTTTATTCACCACCAGATCATTTAACGCTATAGATTCGCTAACGCAACCACTGATTTTCAATACACTTCTTGAGGAAACAGTCGGTTTCCCGGAGAATATCATGGCTTGCAGATCCTCATACAGCGATTCTTTTTTGATCTCAGTTAAAAACCCCATATTTCCCAGATTCACTCCGGCGATGGGAATACCGCTTACAACAGCAGATGCAGCAACGGACAAAAAAGTCCCATCGCCCCCGAATAAAAGGATCAGATCACAGGAAATGGCCAATTCATCCCGTTCACAGGCGGCCTTAATCCCTAAAAACTCTGCGGCTACCGGCTCGGCAATAACCTCCAGACCATGGTCCATGAGCCAGTGTGCAGCAGTATCCAGATGTGGTTTCACGGCCGCAATAGGCTTGGCAACCAGGCCAACACGTTTAAATGGTTGTGAAAACATTATGGATCATTCTATCATCGATTAAGGACAAGTGGCCATATCTCATCAACAAAAAATACTCCTGATTGCCTTTTTTTCCTTTAATTCCGGCAGCTGCAATTCCGAGCACACCAAAACCAAGGTCTTTTATCGATTCTATGAGAGACAGTAGAATTCTCTCTACTTTTATCATGTCCCTGACAACCCCTCCTTTGCCCACTTGTCCTTTTGGACTTTCAAATTGAGGCTTAACCATTCCCAATACTGGAACATCACCCAAAATGATCAGCGATGGAAGCGCTTTGAGTATTGAAATAAAGGAAAGATCGATAACCACCCAGTCTGGGATGTAAGGCAGATCTGAAAGGCTTACATATTTGATATTCTTTTCAATTAAAATGACTCTGGGGTCACAACGCAATGAGTCCGCAACCTGCCTGGTATTGACATCTATCCCCACCACGCTTGTTGCACCATGCTGCAGCAGATAATCGCAGAAACCACCGGTAGAAACACCCACATCAAGAATACGCTGGCCTTTAACAGGGCAAGAGAATTGATTGACCGCCGTCTCAAGTTTAAAAGCGCCACGAGAGACATACGGATACTTCGCTTTTAACTCCAGATTGTCATCTGAGCATACTGAACAATCAGCCTTAAGCTGAAGCTGACCGTTAACCAGCACTTCACCAGCCATAATCAGGGCTTTTGCTTTATCCCTTGAAGGGGCAAGTCCACGTTCCACCAAACTTAAATCCAGTCTTTGTTTGCCGGGTCCACTCATTTTTAATCTTTATATGCCCACATCCATATCCGGAATATTGTAGCGACTGATCAACAGATTCAGCCGATAACGACTTAATAACGTCTCAGTTCTTAAAGCAGGTGCCAGATGCTGTGCAAACAGTACTGTTCTCCGTCTCAGTTCCTCATCTTCAGCAAATCGATCTGTCATTGCTTGAAAGAAAAGTTCTATCTGCTCTTTGCCAGGGGTTCCCTCAGCACCAGAGAAACATTTCTCCACCAGATCCGCAATATCGGCTGGGGGATTATTAAGAAAATCGTTCCTTACTTTTTCACCTGACAGTTCATTCTCTGTTCGACCATCTTTTCCAATCGTCTTCTCCTGATGGCTTGAGAATATTTTCCGGACTGTATGGACAAAATTCTGGATTCCAGTCAGCTCTTTTCCCGCCTTTTGTCGTCTCATCATCACATTAGCTACAGACTCTTGAATGATGTTCAGGGGAATACCCTTTTCCCACCACCGATAGAGCACATCAAATTCCTTGGGGGTAATGACAGAGTAGAGGTTAAACTCCCTTTGTAAAAGCTGAATAACGGCAATGACATAGCCGTGAGCATTCATAGGCGATTCCCTCCAAGCCCCAACAGACCCATATGAACCAGATCCGCCTCGTAGTAATCAATCCCATTGGGTAGGACAGGGAGACAAGAAAAGCCACCACCGCAAGCAATAACAGTGACTTTTTGTCCCAAAAAGAGCCGGTAAATACCAATCAGCCGCTCTATGCCTCCGATAAAAAAATGGTAAGTCCCCACATGAATATGGTCTGTTGTATTTTTTGCTACAGGTGTTTTGGGGATCTGGAACTCTGAAGCCATTAGCTTGGCAGTATTCTGAGTAAGACTTTTACTGAGCAATTTGAGTCCTGGAGCAATAGCTCCACCCTGGTATATGCGGTTTTCATCTACCAGATCAAAAGTCGTTGCTGTCCCTGAATCAATGATAATCAACGGTACCGCATATTTCTCAAGCGCACCAAGACAAGCGGCTATTCTGTCTGCCCCTAATTCAGCGGGATTATCAACAGAGAATGCCATATTCCGGGCCAGCCTGTAAGTGAGAAAAACAGGCTCCAAACCAAAAGCATTTTTACAAAGAAGCGACAATTGATCATCCAGCTGCGGCACTACAGAAGAAATAAAAATATGGGTCAACATTGGATAAGCCTTAAGGTTATTGACTTTCTGAAAAAGGGTATTTGGTAATGGATTTGTTGTAGAAGCAATATGACGCAGAATAATAGTCTGAGCCTCAAACACAATCCAGGAAGTTGTCGAGTTCCCCAAATCGATGGTTAATACCATTCTGTATTTAATCCTGTAAGAAAGCAGCCACTTTCCCCTATATAGATTAACACCGGGAATTTACTCTTTGTATAAACTGTTCAGTACAGATCACAAAGCGCTGATGCTTACCTTGTCCGATTAATCCAGTGCTGTCTTCGGCAAAGACCTTGAATGTCAATGATCTTCCTTCAATTTTGACCAATTCTGCTGAAAATGTGACCTTTTCACCAATTGCGGTGGCCTTGATGTGATCGAGACACACATGGGTGCCCACCGTATCATATCCGTCCAGAAGATGACTGCCAACACTCCGAAACGAAGCCTCTTCCAATGCGGCCACCAATGCCGGCGTGGCAAGAACATGCAAATTCCCCGATCCGCATGAAACAGCACTCATCTCTTCGGTCACGATACGCTCAAAACAGTATCGATTCCCCAATTCCGGAGTTTCTTTCCAGTGTTCCATAGCCATTCGCTCCTATCCGTGTACAGCAGTTTTAATGATACCATATTTTTGTAGGAGATGCCCCAACGGCAAGTCGTTTTAACAGGGCTAACGCACCTCAATTATTTCACCCAGTTTTAGCCTCACCCCTACCCCTCTCCTACAAGGAAAGGGGCTTTTTTAAGTGAAATTTTCAAAAGGTTCACATACAAAAGAGGCAGTTACCTTATTCAGAAATGTTCACTTCATAAAGGTCATATCCCCTAAAATTTTTCTCTTTTACGGCCGATATCTCAGGGGGTTTGCGGGGCTGTGGGACTGGAGCCCCACAGCCCAAAAAATGAGAGATTGCAGATAGCTGAGCAGATTTTACCGTTTGTGATTGTCATTATTACCACTTGCTTAAGAATCGACCTGTTTGGCTTTGCAAGTGATAACTCAAGTTATTGTCCGCCTTTATTTACAGTCCCATTTTTGTTCGCAAAGCCGCAGGCAGGGCATTCTTATGTACCATAATGGCTATGGTCTTGAGCCGCAGATACGATTCCGATAAATAGACATAGCCGGCAAATTTGCGATCGGTCCCATGGGAATTCTTGGTCAGATAAAAGGATGTCCCCTTCTGATCTTTTGCCAAACCAACGATGTGCATTAAATGGTCATCAGTGGTTGAAAAGTTGTCAAAAGTCAGCTGACGCATCTCCTGACTGACCTCCTTCTCAGCTATCGGTTCGGTGGCTTTTTCATTCCGTTCGGCTTCACTTTTATCTTCCCACTCTTTTACCGGGACGATGCCGTAACCAGTATCTTTGGTGGAGAAATCCTTTTCACTGACATCACCATCCCAACAAACAGAATAGCCAGATTTGAGGGCATGATTAACCACCTCTTCAAGCTCATCTATGGGAAGGTTATAATAATTGCTGTTAAAGGTCCAGTTATCCGGTATTTCAAGGCGAATACGGGTATGGAAGGGTTGATGGCTGTATGAGGTCAATTCGACGTAATCGTCAGGATTGAACTGCATATAATCACTCAGAAAGGATTGTGGTGTATAACTCTTTCCGTCATATTCAAACTGTTCTGGCATTGCACCGAGGTAGGTATCGAGGACCATGGCAAATGCTTTGGCCCACAGTGGTGTCACCCGGTCTCCCCATGATCTCTTCAGAACGCCATCAAGAATACCCTGCAGCACTCGGGACAATTCGCCATGATTATGTTGTTTCTCCCCTGGAATCAGTCCAGGGTAAACTACCTCAGGTACTGCCCCATGCTTTCGAAACTGATCCATGACGTCATGGCTCTGACCACCAGGCCCGAAATTGGCAGAACCATGAAGCTTCACATAACTGTCCGCCTTATCGATATAGGCATTCCGCACCGTAAACATTTCTGATAAATCAATATCTGCTTTTCCCATGCGAAGCAGTTCAGACTCAACAAAAGAGGTGGTCGCAAAACACCAGCAGGTACCCGTTTTGGCCTGACTCTTAACGGACGTACGCTTCACTTCCACTTCACTCTTAAAGGTATAGGCGGTTTTTTCCTTCTTTTTATCGTCATTCTTTGATGAGGCGTTGGTAAATTGCCCCATCAAACCAAGGATCAAAAAAAAGGACAGCAACAATCTGAACAGTGAATTTTTCTTCATTTTATTCCTCCATCAGAAAAGGTTTATTAAAAAAAGACCGCATCCAGAAATCCATTTCCTCCCGGCGGCCGAATTCCCGTTTGCTACCCCGAAAGCCATGCCGACTGCGGGGATATAACATCATTTGAAACGGTTTTTGAGCGTCCTGCAGCTTATCCACCAGTTGCAAAGTATTCTGCATGTGCACATTGTCATCCACAGTGCCATGGGTCAAGAGCAGTCCACCGCTATACTTGTCTATATAATTCAATACAGAAGCCGCTTTGTAACCCTCCGGATTCTGCTCCGGTGTATCCATATAGCGTTCGGTATAGACTGAATCATACAGTTTCCAATCGGTAACAGAAAATTGGGCAATTCCAAACTTAAAATGGTTGCTGCCACGGGTTAAGGCCAAGGCGGTCACATAACCGCCATAACT
>Ga0105099_10000799_pt1 | contig 20946 bp, 16 predicted proteins | sample PPLLak3cmMay2015_2_FD_79138 | JGI IMG/M metagenome (GOLD analysis project Ga0105099, IMG submission 79138) | Freshwater sediment microbial communities from Prairie Pothole Lake near Jamestown, North Dakota, USA - PPLs Lake P8 Core (1) Depth... | ecosystem: Environmental > Aquatic > Freshwater >... | reverse complement strand
GCCGGCGACAGAACCGAGAAGAGCGCCGAAAATTATCGAAAGCAAAGCAATCTTCCACCCCCATACGGCGCCGATGAATGCCATGAGTTTAATGTCGCCCCCGCCCATGGCTTCCTTGCGTAAAATAAGCTGGCCGATCAATCCAATTCCGAACAGGCTGCCACCCCCGGCAAGTATGCCAAGACCCGCCTGTACGGGAGTTATCTGGCCGGGAATCAGGGCGAATGCAATGCCGGCGGATAATCCGCCCAGCGTCAGCGAATCGGGGATTATGTAATGCCGTAAATCGATCACGGATACCGGAATCAGTATGAGCAGCGAAAGAGTCTGAAGAAACAGGCTTATGTATTCCCACCAGGGATGGTGCTGGGAGGAGAAGGGGATAAAAAGTTTTTGCCAGAGCAGGAGGGTCAAACACAGAGTGAGAAATTCAATCAGCGGGTATTGAAGGGAAATTTTTCCCTTGCATCCGGCGCATTTCCCCCGCAGAAACAGGTAGCTTATAACGGGAATATTTTCGATTGCGTGAAGGGGTCTTTTGCATAAAGGACAATGCGACCCCGGCCATACGACCGACTCGCCTTTGGGCATGCGGCAGATGAGTACGTTAAAAAACGAGCCCAGTATAAGCCCGATGCTTGCAGTAATTAGTATTTCGAGAAAAAACATGTTGTGCATAGAAAACATGATAGCATTTAATTAGGGTTCTTATGCCGAATCCGGCTGCGCTGAATACTGGTCGAACTTTTTTTTCATCTCGTTGAATTTTTTCTGCGTCTCCTGAACCGCGTTGGGCGGGCGCTTTGTTTTCAGGTTGGAAATATATTTTTTTATTTTTTTTGATCGCGGAATTTTGAGTTTGATTGGCAGTTTTGTAATGAAGGTATATGTTTTTGAAGAGGTGAATGATGTCTTAAGCGGCGAACGCGGCAGCAGGGTTACGGACAGGACGAAGATGAGAATAACAACAAGAGCTTTACAGAATCCGGCGGCGCCGCCAAGCAGGCGGTCAATCCATCCCAGCAGCGTCAGGTGAACGATTTTTTTCAACAACCATCCGACGATTATAAAAGCGAATGCAATAACGATATAGGCAATAATAAACGCAACGATGGTTTTTATATTGGATGATGTATGAAACGGGTCTATTTTATCGTATACATAGGGGTAGGAGAGGTATGCGCCGATAAAACCCAGAATCATTGCGGCAAGATGAAACACCTCTTCGATGAACCCTTTGTACATGCCGATGACGACGAATATGATCGCAACTCCTGCGGCTATGATGTCAAATGCATGCATTGTCGATACATCCCTTTACCTGTAAAAAAGGACGAGCGAAAAAACCCGTCCTTTTAAAGTGTTGGCATACAGCACGGCGCCCTGCTATAGTTCTTCTATTCCGACGACCCCGTTGTCTTCAATATAAAAAATCTTCTGCCCGCTCTGTTTATACATCCATTTCTCCTGTTTAGCCCACGGCTGCTGAATGATCTCGATGGATTTCGGCTGGCCGAGGAGGAAGAGGACCGTCTCTTTTTTCATACCGACCTCGAATCTGCCGTCATAGATGCAGGCTTTATCAAGCTCGGGAAGATCGGGATGCTCTTGTATGTACTTGTCAATGAGCGGCTGATCGGGTTTAATAAAATTTTTATTGAAACAGCCGGAGTACACTACGACAACCGCCAACGCAACAGCTGCGACGCTAAAGATTTTCTTTATCATTTTCAAAATCCTCCTCGGTATTATAAATTTTTATTATCCTGTTTATCCCGACGACTTCAAGCGTATCTTTTACAAATTCCGTAGGGGAAATAATTACCAGCTTTCCATTTTTTTTCAGCAGAGAGTTATAAATATATATTATAACATTCAACGCTCCACTATCAAGATAGGTCACATTTTCAAGATTTAAAATAATTTTTTTTTCGTCTTTCGCGAGAAGTTCCTGAAAAAGAGCCTTCAAATTTATCGCATCCTGTAATCGATTGATTTTCCCCCGTATATCAATTATGGAAAATTTTCCTTTTTTTCTCTCTTTTATATTCATCACGTATAAGCCTGATATAAAAAGACTCGTATCCCGGTTTCTACTTAATATAATAAAAAATATAATCCATTGTATAGAAAAGAAAAATAATAATTACCGGCAAATGTAAGTATTCATAAACGAAATATAATCAGGTAATTTGCGCCAAACATATTTTATACGTTTAAAAACGGCTGATTGAACGTCGGAGGGATCATATGAGCCTGTTTGAAGTTAAATGTCCTCTGTGTAAAGGTACTCTCTGGATAGATCCGTCCAAGGGAACGGTCGTCGACCATAAGGCGGCCGATCATAAGAAGCTCGATCTGGAGGGGTTTTTAAAGTCGCAGAAAAACCGGGGGGCCGAGCTCGAAGAGAAATTTAAAAAGGCGAAAGAGGAGCAGGATAAGCGGAAAGAAGAGATTGAAAATGAGTTCAGGAAATCAAAGGAGAATCTGGATAAATACAAGGGAGACGTTCAGTCTCCCTTCCAATGGGACTGATGAAGGAGGATGTATATGAAGTTTGTTACTGCAACACTCGTTATTGCAGCATGCGGTATCGTTTTAACAGGATGTTCGGCGCAAAAAAACAGAGAGCCCCAGCCGAACGCTGCACCACAAGTTACACCGGTTGTTCAGGAACCGAAACAGGATGAACCAGTTAAACAGGAGGAAGTTGTCATGCCAAATACCGATGAATTGAAGGATCTGCAGGATGGCCTCTATGCAAAAATAGAGACGGCGAAGGGCGTCATTATGTGCAGGCTCGAATTTGAGAAGGTTCCGATGACCGTTGCAAATTTTGCCGGACTTGCCGAAGGAACAATTAAAAACTCCGCACGGTCTCCGGGCTCGCCGTATTTCGACGGTATTGTATTTCACCGTGTTGTCCCCGACTTTGTGATCCAGGGCGGTGACCCCACAGCAACCGGCAGCGGCGGTCCCGGATATAATTTCCCCGACGAATTCCACCCCACGCTGAAGCATGACAGGGCAGGCACACTCTCGATGGCGAATGCCGGACCCAACAGCAACGGCAGCCAGTTTTTCATTACGCATACGGCCACGCCGCATCTTGATAACCGGCACTCGGTTTTCGGCTATGTGGTAAAAGGCATTGAGGTGGTTAACGCAATATCCCAGGGCGATGCCATGAAAAAAGTCACCATTTTGCGAAAAGGGGCGGCTGCAGAGGCATTCAAGGCTGATCAGGACCATTTCAGCACCTTGAAAGAGAAGTTTGGCAAAAGAAGATAAAACACTTTGGCGACAGTTGCTCAGCCGATTTTGGCATACAACATCACCTTTATATAAGAATGAGGAACAGGATGCATTTTTTCCGAATTTCAAATATTTTTTGTACCGTACTTGCAGGGTTTGCTCTATGTTTTTCACAGCAGCAACAGCAAGGCGCCAGATCAGAAGGCAGCAAAGACTCTACAGTACAGACGCCTGCGGTCGAATCCGTACGTCAGGGATTATCCGACGGGTTATATGCTGAGATCAAGACGAACAAAGGAACAATAATCTGCGCGCTTGAATTTAAAAAGACGCCGGTAACGGTTGCCAATTTTGTCGGCCTTGCGGAAGGTACGATTCCCAATATCGTCAAAAAAGAGGGTGAGCCCTATTACGATGGCATACAATTCCATCGCGTTGTGCCGAATTTTATCATTCAGGGCGGTGATCCTACCGCTACGGGCCGGGGCGGACCAGGGTACATGATACCGGACGAGTTTGACTACGGACTGCAGCACGATGGACCAGGCATTTTGTCTATGGCGAATGCCGGCCCGAATACCAACGGCAGCCAGTTTTTCATTACGCATCAGGCCACACCACATCTGGATGGCAAGCATACGGTTTTCGGTCACGTCGTTGAAGGTATGGACGTTGTGTTGGCTATTCAACAGGGTGACTCTATTGAAAAAATGTCGATACTGCGGGCAGGTGAAGAGGCGGAATTATTCCGGAAGGGTTCGGCGGAATCCTTTAGTTCATTGCTGGAAATAATCGAGAAAGCAGCCCAGACGCGCAAGGAAGATAAGGCGCTGAAGGAAAAACTGAACGCTCAAACCACGAAAATTATCGAAGCAAAATATCCCGATGCAAAAAAAACAAAAACCGGCCTGATGTATGTCCTCAATAAAAACGGCAAAGGTAAGAAACCATCAAAAGGGGCTCTCGTCACCATACAATACACCGGAAAACTGATGGATGGCAAGGTTTTTGGCACCACAAAGGAGAGAAAAAAACCGTTTCAGTTCAAGGTTGGTGCAAAAGAGGTGAATCCGGGTCTGGACGAGGCAGTACTATCCATGGAAAAAGGGGAGAGCCGCACCCTTATAATACCCCCGGAACTGGGTTATGGAAGCAGTGGCGGCGCCGGAGGACTCATACCTCCGGATTCATGGCTTATTATTGATGTTGAATTGATTGATTTTTAAAGCCGCATTCACCGGATATCAGCGGATGCCGGGTGTATATCTGTGCAGAAAGCCGCGATGCGGTTTCACGTATTCCTTCCGTTAACAGTGCCTGAATGAGATTTTTATTTGCATTAAAATATCTGTGTCATTTATTTTCTATGGTTTCAATTTGAACGTGTATTAACTGTAGTATTTCCATAAGATATGGAGGCACCTTTGAAGAAGTATAATCCTGATCAGATTCACAACGTATGTCTGGTATCACACGGCGGCGTCGGAAAAACAACGTTACTCGAGGCGATTTGCTATACGGCCGGAGCAACGAAGAAACAGGGTAAGGTTGTCAACGGCACGAGCATTTTTGACTCGCGCGCCGACGAGAAAGAGCGGCAGATGACAATATCCATAGCCGTCGGCGCCTGCGAATGGAATAATACAAAAATCAATTGTATCGACACGCCGGGATTTTTAGATCTTCAGGGCGATGTACGCGCGGCAACCAGGGTGGTTGAAACAGCAGTAATTCTGGTTGACGCCGCTGCCGGTATACAGGTCGGAACGGAACTCGTTTCGCGTATTGTTGATGAATGCAGCCTCCGGAAACTGTTTTTTATCAATGGCATGGATAAGGAAAATGTTGATTTTAACCGTACGTTGAACTCGCTGAAAGAGACGTATGGCACATCGGTCGCTCCGCTGCAAATACCCATCGGAAAAGGCGCGGGATTCAAGGGTGTTGTTGATTTGATCGCCAAAGAGGCGTTTGAATATACGGCGGAAGGCAACGGTAAGGGAAAAAAAATAGAGATTCCAGCGGATCTAACCGGTGAAATCGAATCCGTCAGATCCGCGCTTATGGATACGATCGCAGAGACCGACGAAAAACTTCTTGAAAAATACCTCGAAACCGGAGAGCTCTCCGATGAAGAGATGCGCAAAGGCCTTGCACTGGGTGTTTCAGGCGGACAGATTCATCCGCTGCTGTGCGGATGCGCGTCCAAAAACATGGGAACCGATTTGTTGCTGAATGCCGTGGTCAACTTATGCCCATCCGCAAATTCTCGAAAAGAGGTCGAGACAGCCGACGGAAACAAGATCGCCTGTTCGGCATCGGAACCGGCCAGCGCTTTCGTCTTCAAAACATTGTCGGAAGAACACCTCGGCGAAATTAACCTTGTGCGTACGTTCAGCGGCTCTCTTGCCGGTACACATGAAATACTTAACGCAACACGCGGACAAGCGGAGCGCCTTGGCAACATGTTTTTCCTGTGCGGACAGGAAAAAATCGAGACTACCGAGATACCCACAGGCGATATCGGCGGGCTTCTGAAAATGAAAGACACGCATACCAACGATACGCTGGCGGATAAAACACGTTCAGTAAAAATCAAACCCACCCAGTTTACCGAACCGGTGGTCCGCATGGCTATTTCGGCAAAATCGAAAGGTGACGAAGACAAAGTCAGCACCGGCCTGAGAAAGCTTCTGGAGGAAGACCCGACATTTACCTATCAATATCAATCGGATATACGCCAGTCCATCCTGTCAACCAGAGGCGATATTCATGCGGAGATTATTCTGTCGTTGCTGAAAAACCGTTTCAAGGTTGAAGTGGAAAGAAAACAGCCGAAAATTTCCTACCGGGAGACAATAACCAAAACGGTGAAATATGTTGAATATACCCATAAAAAGCAGACCGGCGGCGCGGGGCAGTACGCGCGTGTTTTTATCGATCTCGAGCCGTTGCCCAGAGGATCGGGATATGATTTCCAGGATAAAATTGTCGGCGGCGTCATCGATCAATCCCTGCGCCCAAGCGTTGATAAGGGAGTCAGGACGAAAATCGTAGAGGGTATTCTTGCCGGTTATCCGATAGTCGACGTGCGGGTTTCGCTGGTCGACGGTAAAACCCACCCGGTCGATTCAAAAGATATCGCATTTCAGGTTGCCGGCAGAGAGGTCTTCAAAAAAGCGTTCGAGATGTCGTCACCGATTCTGCTCGAACCTATCGCTGATCTCATGGTCACGGTTCCGGACGAATATACCGGGGACGTTATGGGCGATCTCTCCTCCAGAAGAGGTAAAATAAGCGGCATCAACCCCGAAGGAAAATACCAGACCGTTAAGGCCAAGGTACCCGAAGCGGAGCTGCTCACCTATTCGCAGTCGTTGCGCTCCATGAGCCAGGGACGCGGATTTTTCTCTAAGTCTTTTTCGCATTACGACCCGGTTCCGCACGAAGTTTCACAAAAGATCATTGCTTCGTCCAAAGCGGAAATGCAGGATGCCGGATAAGTGAAAAACGCAACGGGCGCACGAGCTTACAGTGCCGGTTGTTTTATACAGGCCCGAATCGGCGGCGTTCCCGATACCAGGAACAAAGAGACGGCTCTATGGCGCCTTTAAAAACGATTGAGTGGACAGAAGGAAAAATAAGGATAGTCGACCAGACCCAGTTGCCGCTGTACCTTACCTTCACTTTTATCAACACTGCAGAAGAGATGTTCTGGGCTATTAAAACGCTGAAAGTACGCGGCGCGCCGGCGATAGGAGTTGCTGCCGCATTCGGCCTCTATTTGGGCATCCGGAACGTTCCAGACAGCTCATCTTTTGATTTCTTTACCGAGTGCCTGCAAAAGACCGCCGGGTATATAGCCTCTTCGCGGCCTACCGCAATTAACCTCAAATGGGCGCTCGACCGCATGCAAAGCCTTGTTCGTTCAACAAAGACGACTTCCTCCATAGAACAGATCAAAACAATGCTGCTGGAAGAAGCGAAACGCATTCTTGCGGAAGATAATCATATATGCAGGGCGATCGGGGAGCATGGTTTCGCGGTCCTGAAAGAGCATACAACTCTTTTAACACACTGTAACGCTGGCGGACTTGCGACCGTCGAATACGGCACGGCGCTTGCGCCCGTGTATATCGGTAAGGAAAAGGGAAAAATTTTTCATCTGTATGTTGATGAAACCCGCCCCCTGCTTCAGGGCTCACGCATTACGGCATTTGAGCTGAAAGAAGCGGGCATACCGCTGACCCTTATCTGCGATTCCATGGCTGCAACGGTTATTGCACAGGGTAAAATAGACGCGGTTATCGTTGGCGCGGACAGAATCGCCGCTAACGGGGACGTGGCGAACAAAATAGGCACCTACAGCGTCGCTCTGGCTGCAAAAGCGCACGCGATCCCTTTTTACGTCGCTGCTCCACTCTCAACCTTCGACATAACGGTTAAAAACGGGAAAGAGATACCGATCGAGGAGCGGCCTGCGGAAGAGATAACAAAGGCATTTGGCAGGCAGACCGCGCCGTCTGATATTTCTGTGTATAACCCCTCGTTTGATATAACACCGCACGAATTGATTACCGCAATAATCACGGAAAAGCGGGTAATCTACCCTCCCTACGAAAAAACAATCAGCGAGGTAACTGCCGCAGGACTTCTGATTTGACGTACAGTATCTTATCTCAAAGCCGGTACAACATCTTACAAAAGTTTCCCCCCATAAAGGGGACGTTGCGGCTTTGCCGGGTTGTCTGTGGCTGAATTTTGTCCGCCTTTTGCGTTTCTCGGAATCTGCAACCCCTTTGCAACCCCTTCAATTGAATGTCATCAACACCAATCCCCGGAATTGTGGGCGGATTTATTGAAAGATACTGGGTTTGTCAAAGAAATACGTTGGCCATCATATAAGCGTCTGTCCAAATGAGGAAAAGGTTTTCTGGGATCACGATTGGCGGCATATCTTCTGACCAGCCATTTTTGCTTAAGGATGGAAAAATTGCAAGGTGTTTTTGTTGAATTTATACGAATACGATATTTGATATTTGTAACCCATAAAATAATGAATCTACTTTATTTTAACTTTTAAACATAAAGCATTTTATCTATATTTAATTACATCAACAAAATTTTAAATAGTCATTACCTGCAGAAGTCGAATGAAACAATTTGTCATCAATAATCCTATAATCAACCCGCCCTTTTCAGAACCGGGCCGGCATTATCGATTCACTGACGATGGAATAACAGATGAGATCATTGGCGAAAGAAGAAGCTCTGCCTATTTTGTGCCGATTGCCAAACCTCGCAGCAAAAAAGGTTCCGAACAAGTATCACTGAACCTCTGGACCGAAGACCGGCTTAAAGAGAACAGGTTTATCAATCAAATCCGCGAGCGTGTTGCGCTGTGGCGTAAAGGCGGATATGTAGATGTTACCAAGACAACAGGTAGATTACTGGAATACTGGAATAATCCTAATCGCGAAAAACGTTTCTTTTTTTGCCAGGTCGAAGCGCTTGAAACGATAATTTATATAACAGAAGTTGCAAAAAAATACGGCGATTCATGGATAGAGAATGAGATAAGAAATGGTAATGAAGAATCAAATTCAGGTCTGTATCGCCTTGCATTTAAAATGGCTACGGGCAGCGGCAAAACCGTTGTCATGGCCATGCTTATTGCCTGGAATACGCTGAATAAGCTTGCCAATACCCAAGATGCAAGGTTTTCCGATACCTTTTTAATCGTAACCCCAGGTATTACTATTCGTGACAGGCTGCGCGTTCTTCTTCCGAATGATCCTCAGAATTACTACACCCAGCGCGATGTGATTCCGCCGGAAATGGTGAATATTCTTTCAAAAGCAAAAATAATCATTACCAACTTTCATGCATTTAAAACCCGGGAAACTATTAAAATCGGCAGGCTTCCCAAAGCAATACTTGCATCAGGCGACAGTTCCGCTTTTACCGAAACACCGGCGCAAATGGTTCGCCGCGTCTGTCGTGAATTAGGCAACAAACGAAACATCATTGTTATCAATGATGAGGCGCATCATTGCTATCGGAGAAAGCCGGAGCCTGAAGAAGAGGAAGTTCTCAAAGGAGAAGAAAAAACAGAAGCCCAGAGAAGGGAAGAAGAGGCCCGCATATGGATATCCGGTCTTGAAGCAGTTAAAGACAAGCTTGGCATCAGAACGATTTATGACCTTTCTGCAACCCCCTTTTTTCTTAAAGGATCAGGATATAAAGAAGGAACTTTATTCCCCTGGGTTATATCGGATTTCTCTCTTATCGACGCAATTGAATGTGGAATTGTAAAAATCCCCCGTGTACCGGTAGCTGATGATTCCATGCAAGGCGGCTTGCCCACCTATCGGGATATATGGTTAAGAATCAGAGACGATTTGCCGAAAAAAGGGAGGCGTACTGATGCAATCACCGGTGAGCCGAAGCTTCCTAAAGAATTGCAAGGCGCACTACTCAGCTTGTATGACAACTACAAAAAATATTATCGCCTATGGGAAAGCAATTCAGAAGCCCGCGCTAAAGGCCAAACACCGCCCGTGATGATTGTCGTATGCAACAACACCAACGTCTCCAAACTTGTTTTTGATTACGTTGCAGGATGGGAAAAACTGGTCAAAGAAAAATCAATAGTGCAGGCAGGAGCGCTTACTATTTTCCGTAATGATGACAGAAAAGGGGGTTGGCTCGCCAGGCCAAACACCATTCTTGTAGACAGCGAACAGCTTGAATCCGGCGAAGCCATGAGTGCTGAGTTCAAAAAAATCGCGGCTGTCGAGATTGAAGAGTTCAAATCTGAATACCGGGAGCGGTTTCCCGGACGTGATGCGGAAAAACTTACCGATGAAGATATTTTACGCGAAGTAATGAATACCGTCGGCAAAACCGGAAAACTCGGCGAGCATGTTAAATGTGTTGTTTCCGTATCTATGCTAACCGAAGGGTGGGATGCTAATACGGTAACCCATATCCTCGGAGTACGTGCTTTCGGCACTCAACTGTTGTGTGAACAGGTTGTGGGCCGCGGCTTAAGAAGAATGAGCTATGTCGCAACCGAGATCGAGGGCGAGGAGAGGTTCCTGCCTGAATATGCAGAAGTCTACGGAGTACCATTCTCCTTTATCCCATGCGCAGGCTCAACAACAACACCGCCGACAGGAAAAGAGATAACCCATGTCCGAGCCCTCGAAGAACGAATGAACTGCGAAATCACCTTTCCAAGACTTGTCGGGTACCGATATGAATTACCCGAAGAAAAACTCACCGCCGCCTTTAATGAAGATTCACGTCTGATATTATCAACGGAGGATTTGCCGACACAGACCGAAAATGCCCCAATTGTGGGGGAGACAAGCCTTCACACGCTTTATGGACTTAAAGACTGGCGTATTCAAACAGTAGCATATAAAATCGCCAAATTTACTCTTGAAAAATTTTTCAGGGATCAAGATGAAAATTTAAAACCCTGGCTTTTTCCGGAACTGCTTCGAATATCAAAAGAGTGGCTTGAAAAATATGTGTACTGCAAGGACAACACATTTATTCAGATGATGCTTATTGTCGATTTTACTGTAATAGCCTCTGAAAAAATTTACCGGGCTATTGTTGCTGCCGATACCGGGCAGAAACAGTTGAAACCTGTATTGCGGCCTTACGACACCATAGGCTCTACCGCATTCGTAGAGTTCGACACAACGCGACCGGTTTATAAAACCAACGAAGCAAAGTGCCACATTTCCCACGTAGTCGCAGATACAGAATCCTGGGAACAGAAAATGGCCCAAACGCTTGAAAGCATGGAAGAAGTCTATTCCTATGCAAAAAACCAGGGGCTTGGTTTCACCATACCCTATATTCTCGACGGACAGGAGAAAAACTATGTCCCGGACTTTATCGTTAAAATAGATACCGGTCATAATGATTATCTCAATTTGATAGTGGAAGTAACCGGCGAGCGGCGCATGGATAAACAGGCAAAGGTAGACACCGCCAGAAACCTGTGGGTACAGGCTGTGAACAATCATGGTGGATTCGGCAGATGGGCCTTTATTGAAATAAGCGACCCCTGGGATGCAAAAAACACAATTCGCAAATACATCGAGCTGTTAACAACAATTCGTATTGTTCGCAAGCCGGGCGTATGCGGAAATGAACCATGCATCATGGGAACCCGAATCCCTGTTTCAACATTGGTAAGGTACCGACAACTCGGGAGCGATGACAGCGAGCTGATGCGTATGTACCCCTCTCTCGCCGTAGACGATATCGGCGCTGTCTGGCGCTACTATGAATCACATAAAACGGAAATCGATATGATTATTGCAGCAAACGAGAGAGCATGATGGCACGACTTTACAGCAATGAAAATTTTCCTGTTCCGGTGGTTGAAGAATTACGTAAACTGGGTCACGACGTGCTTACAACCCACGAAGCTGGAAAGTCAAACGCCGGAATCGAAGATGAAGAAGTTCTAGCTTACGCAGTGTCACAAAAACGTGCGATAATAACTCATAATCGCCTTCATTTCAAGAGGTTACACAAACATGCGGGTGCGCACAGTGGAATTATTATATGTAATGAGGATCGCGATTTCTCCGCATTAGCACAACGGATTCATAACATCGTCGAACAATATAACAGCCTTGATAATATGCTTATCAGTGTTATAAAAAACGGATAATCAATAAGGAAACAGTATGGCTGCTGAAAGACAAAAAAGTAAAAAAGAGATAGATGTTTTCAAACACAAAGACAAACGTAAAAACATTCCCACGGAAGAATTGCGTGATTTTATCAAGGAAGATGAGCGGAACCCTAAAACCATACTCTACCCCCGCGACACATCCCTCGACCCTCAACTAGTATGGAAGGGCAAGGACGAACAGGACAGCAAACCCCTTGAAGTTCCATCAGTTCCCATCTATATCCAGGAGAAAATCCATCCCCAGGCAATAATAGACGACCTGAAACGACAGGCGAAAAAAGAGATACCGGATCAGACCTCACTGTTTGCGGATTTTAACGGCATTAACTTTGAACAGATGGTGGACTTTTATCACCATGAACAGAACTGGGCGAATAGAATGATACTGGGGGATTCACTGATGGTGATGACCTCGCTGGCGGAGAAGGAGGGGTTGAAGGGGAGGGTGCAGATGATTTATGTGGATCCGCCGTATGGGATTAATTTCAGTTCAAATTGGCAGGTTTCTACAAGGAAAAAGGTAGTAAAAGATTTGGTGGATGATGTTTGCCGCCAGCCAGAGCAGGTGACAGCATATAGAGATACATGGGCTTTAGGAATAAATTCATATTTGTCTTATCTACGTGATAGACTTATTGCTGCGAGAGATTTACTGACAGATACTGGGGCTATTTTCATTCAAATGAATTCAGAAAATAGTCATGTTGTTGCATGTCTATTAGATGAGGTTTTTGGTCCTGAAAATTTTATTGCAAATATTATTTTTAGAAAAAAAAGCCTGCCTCTTGGTGCAAAATTCCTCGAAACAATGCATGATCATATTTTGTTTTATGCGAAAAACAAAGAAAATTTGAAATATAAGAACTTATATGAATTAAACGATGTTTCCCAAATAAGTTCACATGGTCCTTATATGATTTTGCCTTATGGAAAGTGTGAAAAAATAAGAATTGAAGAATTTAATTCGCCTAGCCATACAGAAGGAACTAAATACTTTAGACTTTTTTCACTTATAGCTCCATCATACAGTTCAAACACAGATTTCCCATATCCTTTTAAAGGATTAGTTTATCCACCTCCAAGTAAAGGATCTTGGGTTGTTGATAAGCAAAAACTTAAACGGATATCTTATGCCGACAGACTCCAAGTTGAAGGAAAAAGCCTAAGCTACCGTTTGTTCTATAATGATTTTCCTTTTAAAAAAATGACTAACTTCTGGCTTGAAACAGCAATGTCATATGAGAAAATATATGTTGTACAAACAACGCCAACAATCATCGAACGCTGCCTCCTCATGACCACCGACCCCGGCGACCTCGTCCTCGATCCCACCTGCGGCTCCGGCACAACCGCTTATGTCGCCGAACAATGGGGCCGTCGCTGGATCACGGTTGATACCTCCCGTGTTGCCCTTGCTCTCGCCCGTACCCGTCTCATGGCAGCGCGTTACCCCTATTATTTTCTGGCCGATTCGGCAGAAGGTGTAAAAAAACAGGCTGAAGTAACCGGCAAAATCCCTCCTGAATATAAGACAGCAAAAGACATCAAAAAGGGTTTTGTGTATAAGCAAGTGCCGCATATCACGCTCAAGTCTATTGCCAACAATCCCGAAATCGACGCTATCCATGAGAAATGGCAGCCTAAGCAAGAGCAGATTCTCAAGGAACTGAATAAGTCGGTGAAGGAAAAGTGGCAGGAGTGGGAAGTGCCTTTTGAGGCTGACAACAAATGGAGCGCAGAGGCGAAGAAGCTGCATAAAAAATGGCTTGAAACAAAACAAGCACGTCAGAAGGAGATTGATGATTCAATTGCCAGGAACGCAGACCACGAGCTTCTCTATGACCAGCCTTATGAAGACAATAAGCGGGTAAGGGTAACCGGGCCTTTTACTGTTGAAAGTCTTTCACCGCATCGGGTGCTATCTACTAGTGAAGAGCGGCCTGCGTCCGAAAAAGAGGCTAAAAAGGAGAGTATCAACGGACAATTCGAGTTGATGATTTTTGAGAATCTGAAAAGCGCAGGTGTCCAGAATACTAAGAAGAACGAGCGCTTAAAATTTGATTCGTTGGAACCTCATGCGGGTACCTGGATTCACGCTGCAGGGATGTACTCTGAAAGCGGCAAAACAAAGCGCGTGGCTGTTTCAATCGGCCCTGAGCATGGCACTGTAGGGCCAGAACTAGTTAAGGAAGCTGCTAAAGAAGCAGTGCAGGGTGTGGGGTACGATCTGCTGATTATATGCGGGTTTGCCTTTGATCCCCATGTTTCAGAAGAGGTTAAACGGTATGGTACTTTGACCATACTGCCAGCCAGAATGAATCCGGATCTTTCTATGGGTGATGAACTACTTAAAAAGACCGGCGCAGGAAACCTGTTTATGGTTTTCGGAGAACCGGACATCGATATTAAGAAGAAAGGCGATACTTATACGGTGGAACTTAAAGGGGTTGATGTGTATGATCCTACAACAGGAGAAATTCGCCCGAACTCCACAGATGATGTAATGTGCTGGTTTATCGACACAGATTACAATGGAGAGAGTTTCTTTGTGCGGCAAGCTTATTTTACCGGAAACGATAAACCATTCGAAAAACTCCAAAGAACGCTGCAAGCAGAAATCAATCCGGATGCCTGGGAAACGATATATTCAACTGTCAGCAGACCGTTTGAAAAACCTGATACCGGAAAAATTGCAATCAAAGTAATTAATCATTATGGTGATGAGGTGTTGAAGGTGTTTGTGTTGAATGAGTAGACTTTTTTAAAAAGGATAAAAAATGGAAAACAAGAATATTTTAGATGAGAAAAAAAAGGTTAAGGATATTATAAAAAAATTTTGTAAAAGAAATCGAGTAACCTTATTTATATATTTTTGTTTATTTTTTTTGTTATTAGCATTTTCACTTTTTTTGAAAAAAAGTTCTATGTTTTATGGCCTTGTTTTAGTTTCGATTCTTATTGGAGGTATTATAAGTGGGTTAGCAGTAGATTTTTGGTTGTCAAACCTAGTTATCGAGCATTATAATAAGAAAGACACGATTAAAAGGCATTATAAAAGATCCAATTGGGTTCTTGTTGCAACACTTGGAGCCTTTGAACGAACAATGTATTCAACAATGATTTTAATCGGAGCTCCACAGGGGATTGCGGTTTGGCTAGCATTTAAGGTTTTAACAAGATGGTCTTATTCATTTGAAATGCCGAAAGAAGCCATAAATACATCTTCGGGGAATAACACGTTATCTTCAGCATTAGGAAATATTTATTTAGTTGGAAACTTACTTACACTATTCTTTGGCATATTAGGAGGCTTAATATGGAAATATGGAATCACAAGTTCCTTTTTTACTAATTCTGTTAAATACTTCAGTGAAATAAAAATTTTATAATAAGCAATTTTAATTGTCATATCTATTGTGAAAAGAATCCTATTTACTCCAAACGAAGACGGCTTCGGCCCATCAGCCCTTACTTCATATATTGTAAAAGAATTAATAAAAAAGAAACCTGATTGGCACATTACAATATGGAACAAATCCAGATATTTCTATAATGTGTTGTTGTATAAAGAATTAATCCAAAAGAAAAGAGTATTCATTGAGCGCATTTCTAATTTAATAGAATTAAAGAAAGAGAATGGAATTCTATCTATTGATAAGACTCTTAAAAACTTAAACGATTATAAAAAACTATCTAATAATTACCCTGGAATAGCAAATATACCTGAATTTGATTTAGTAGTGGATTTTGGTGTTCCTGCTGCGGTAAAGTGGGCTGTTAAAAATAATATTAAAAGTATTTCAATGTTTGACCATTGTTGGTCAAAAACATTTGAAATGATTTTCGAATATGCTCTTAAAAAAAATAAGGAGTCTGTAGCTAAAATTAAGGGTAATTGGCAAGAACTTGTTAATAATATTAGGGATGAGGAAAAAAACACTCAGGCACTCGTTCTTTTCCCAAAATTTATCACTCCATTAGTATTTAGTAACTATTGGAAAAAACTAATTAAAGCACCAATTTGTGAACTAAAAGGCGTATTAGGTGGCAAGTGTAGCTTAAATAAAGCGCAAATAAAAGAAGCATTCGGGTTGCCAATGGATGGACGTACTATTTTTATTCAAGGTGGTGATACACCATCTTGGGATGAACTTTTAAGAAAGATAGTGCCTCAGTTAGCAGGAAAATATAAAAATAAACTTGAAGAAAGAAAAATAAACATTCTTATGTATATACCGGACCGGATAAAAAAAACCGTGGAGTTTAACACTATTTTTCATAAAAAATTAAAGCGAATTAAAGAGTTTCCTCCATTGGAAGGAAGCACGATACAGGCTATTCTTCCAGTAGTAGATTTCATGATAACACGGGCAGGAGGCGGAACTGTAAATGATGCCGTCGCATGCAGAATTCCATTCGCTTGCATTGAGGAAAGATCGCAATCACAAGTGGAATTAATATTAAATGAATGTTTGTCTATGGGATTGACACGAAGAATAAAATATGACGAATTTATAAACCACCATTTTGATAAAATTATAACACAATTAAATGAATCTGAACAAAACATAGAAATGATTGATAGAATAAAGATGATTCCTAATCAACAAGAGGGTGTTGTTGTTGATAAAATTATCCACTTGGTGGAAAATTAGCAAATTCGTTTCTGCGTCGATTGAATGTAAAAAGACTTTATTTTGCAATAAATTCACCATCGCAGAAATCTAAACTTCTCGGTTCTGCTATGCCAATTCTTGCAGTATGTTCATGCTATCTATCATCATCTTTCAAAATAAAACATCCTCAACCTTTTCAACTCCTAAACTATTTTATATATGAAAACAGTATTCACTCATACAACCTGTGAAGTGTCAGGTAGCTGAATAATACAGATCAAACAGTTTTTTAAATATTCGCTAAAATAACATTCCACAATGCTGAAATCAAAAAAAAAGAGTTCTCTGTATATACCATCCTTAACCTTTAGCGAGATAGAACAGGTGATCGCAAAGGTTCCTGCGCTGATACTACCCGTTGGAGGTTTGGAACCCGTGGGAGACCATTGTGCTCTGGGGGCGATACAGGAAAGCACAATGGCCATAAGTGCCTGTGTTTCAGAAAAATGCAAAATTCTCCTCAACCCGTTACTTGCGTACAGTAATACAACGTGCTACAGAAATTTTGGCGGCAGCAGCGGGGTCAAGGCAAATATTTACGAATCTGTTATAACCCAGATTGCAAAAGATTGCGCAGTATGGGGTGTCAGGTATCTTTTTATTATTGATGGATGCTACGGTTCGCATGATATTGTCAGGAAAGTGATTAAGCGGATAGAAAAAAATCCCGCTATGACGATACGGGTATCCTCTTTTAACTGGCAGCACGATCCTGATATCCAGGCATATATAGACCGTGCCGGGAAATTTTTCGGTATCGAGCTTGGGCGGAGCGAGTTTGGCATTCTGTCGATGATATCGTATATTAACCCGGCTTTGATAAGGTCTCTGAAAAAGAATAGCAAGACGGAAAATCTTTGCAAAGACGATATCTTTCAGCGATGGAAAAAACGCGGGCAGGACCCGGAGAAATTCCGAAAACTATTCCCGCATTGTTCAACCTCCCTGATAGAGAATGACATCGACCCGAAATTCGGCAAGGAATTGTTTGAATATATAGTAATTAATTATGAAAAAATAATAGCAGCTACGGTTAAAAACTGATTCGAGCCGATTGCATGAATCAGGTTTTGTAAACGATACAATCCTGTATTTTAACGAGTGATTCCATGCATAGTTACACGGGCAAAAACGCCACGGTAACACTCCTTCTCATCCGAGAAATTCGCGGTTTCCCTCTATTTTTCAAAATATACAAAGGTTCTTATCCGGCTTCGACGGGGTTAGATTTATTTTAGTATACTATGCTCGATACAATAACTGAAAAAATACTGAATAACGGACTGAAAGTTATAAGCCTGAAAAAAAACGACACTCCTGTTGTTTCCGTTCAGGTATGGTATAAAGTCGGCAGTTTGAATGAGCATGACGGGATCAGAGGCGTTTCGCACATGCTCGAGCACATGATGTTTCGAGGTTCCGCAAAGGTCGCATCCGAAGAACATGCACAACGCATAAACGACATAGGCGGACACTGCAATGCATTCACCATGGAAGATGTCACATCCTATCAGAACAGCGTGCCGAAAGAGCATCTGGAGATGGTGCTCGAGCTTGAAGCGGACCGCATGAAGAGCCTGCGTATCGATAAAGCGCTTTTTGATACAGAGCGCAAGGTGCTTGTCGAAGAGTACCATACCTACATGAACAACCCCGTTGCAAAGGCGTTTCTCGAATTCCGGACCGTTTTTTATAAAGATCACCCGTATCAGATAAGCCCGCTGGGCAGGATAGAAGATATACAATCCGTTCCGGAAACGGCTCTGCGCGACTATTATACGAGGTGGTATTCACCGGACAATGCAGTTCTTGTTGTTGTTGGAGATTTTGAGGGGTGCGACGCCTTATTGGGTCTTGTCCAGAAACATTTTGGAGATATCCCTTCCGGAAACAGCAATACCGCCTTACCGATGATACCTCCGGAACATGGGAGCGTATGGATGAAGCGCAGAGTTGACTTTGATGTGCCGATTATTCTGGTCGGGTATCCGTCACCCGCATCTGCAAGCGAAGATGCTCTTCCGCTTGATATTCTGCAGATGATAACCTCACAGGGTGAAACCAGCCGGCTGCACAAAGAAATAGTACGTAAACAATCGCTGGCTGTTATGGCCGGAGGGATCAACCATTCGCTGAAGCACGCCGGCATGTCCATGTTCTTTGCGGCGTTTACGCCGGATACAAGCTATAAAAAGGTCGAATCCGCCATCAATGCACAGATTGAAATTATACGAAAAAATGGTATCTCCGATAAAGAGATGGAGCGGGTAAAAAACGTTACCCTCACCAACAGAATGTTTGAATTGTACTCTGCCGAGTATCTGTGCCAGAGGATCGGGTATTCGGAAATCGTTGACGGTGACTATAAAATATGGGTGCGGAAACTGGAAGACCTTGAAACATTAAACAGGGATCGTCTGGTTGAGACCGCCGAGAAATACTGGAAAGAAGAAAAAAAGTATACGCTGTATCTAAAACCAAAAAAGATCAATCCGGTGTTATATATTGTCGGATTGGTACGCAGGATAATGCCGAAACATTGATTTTTATACATCCGGGTTGCTTATGAAATTTAAATATTCATTTCCGCCGATGACCGAATATACGCTGAAAAACGGTATTAAATGCATCTGGCTGAGCGATTTTTACCAGCCGGTGCTGACCGTTACTCTGCAGGTACCGCGCGGCAAACACTGTGATCCGGAAACCCTTGAAGGAACGGCGGAACTGGCTGTCAGCCTGATGGAAAAAGGTCCCGCCTCCTTATCCGGCGAGGATTTTGTCGAACGGCTTGAGAATTCCGGCGCGACATTGTTTGCCGACGTCAAAGAGGAGTATATCATCATCGGTATACGCCTGTTGCAGCGGGCAGCGGATGAGATTATTCCGCTTTTCTGGGAAATGATATGCAGTCCGGCGTTTGACATAAAAGAGTTCAACCGTCTGAAAAAAGAGATGATAACCGGACTGCAGGCGGAATTTTCCGATCCGTCAACGCTTGCCGGCAAACATTTCAGCGCTGAACTGTTCGGATCTTCACATCCTGCCGGAAGAATGCATTCGATTGAATCGGTAAAACGCATCACGCTTCAAAACGTAAAAGACTTTTTTACCTCCTGCGTAGCCCCCGGCGGGTGCCAGATGATTGTCGCCGGCGCCATGAAAACGGACGACATGAGAAAAAAATGGGAAACGCTTTTTGAAAGCTGGAACAGGGAATCCAAAGAGGTGCAGACCCGCTATGAACCTTTGCCCTATCTCATAGAAAACCGCATTCGCATAATCGATAAATCTGAATACTCCCAGACCACGCTGATACTTGGGCATCAATGCATCAATGAGCTGCACGAACAGAAGGTGTCCCTTGCCATCGCAAATTATATCCTCGGCGCCGGTAATTTTTCTTCACGTCTCATGAAGCGCATACGCACGGAAGCCGGGCGCACCTACAGCATCGCATCCATGCTGAGCTGCCGGAAGAACTATGGCGTTTTTTCTATCGGCACATCCACGCAGAACAATCAGCTTAAGACGGTTCTGAATTCGGTATTGGATGTATACAATACCTTTGTAAACGAGGGGGCAACGGACTCCGAAATCGATAAGGCAAAGCAATTTGCCGCGGGTAATATGGCTTTTGAGCTTGAGGGGTTGAACAATGTCGTCGAAAAGCTGCTCTGGATGAGGTTTTTCGGCAGGGATAACTCGTATATCGAGTCTTATGAATCCCTTATAGATCCCGTAAACGCCGCCTCCCTGAAAAAAGCATTACATGAGCATATGCGGTTCACTAACTTCGTCATTATTGCTGTGGGCAAAAAGAATGATATACTTGATCAGATGGAGAGTTTTGGCCGCGTTACCTGTTTCAATTATCGTTCGAATCCTTTAACGGCATAATATCCGATAGGTTGAGCTATGATACGGGCCGTAATCAGCCTGGGGACAAATCTCGGGGATAGAAAAAAAAACATGACTGCCATGACTGGATATATCTCGGCATTATTAGACCCGCCTCTTAAAATGTCGAACATTATGGAAACCAAACCGGTGGGGGTGTCCGGCAGACAACAGTGGTTCTATAACTTGATTGTGTCAGGTGCATTCAATGAATCGGCGCGATCGCTGTTTGAAAAATGCTGCCGTGTCGAACGAAAGCTCGGCCGTGTCAATAAAAATACCGGTAAAGCTCGAACTGCGGATGTGGATATATTATTGATAGACGATGCTATAATACAGGAACCGGATTTTATCGTTCCGCATCCTCAGATACTGAACAGGCGGTTCTGT
>Ga0105099_10000798_pt1 | contig 20957 bp, 14 predicted proteins | sample PPLLak3cmMay2015_2_FD_79138 | JGI IMG/M metagenome (GOLD analysis project Ga0105099, IMG submission 79138) | Freshwater sediment microbial communities from Prairie Pothole Lake near Jamestown, North Dakota, USA - PPLs Lake P8 Core (1) Depth... | ecosystem: Environmental > Aquatic > Freshwater >... | reverse complement strand
CCTCCGCGACTGCGCCCGCGGCCTGATCGGAATGTCGGCCTGCCTGCACGGCGAAATCCCGCGCCGGATCATGGAAGGCCGGCTGGAGCAGGCGGAGCAGGTCGCGCGGTCCTACCTGGAGATGTTCGGTGAGAACCGGTTCTTTCTCGAAATTCAAAACAACGGCATCGACGAGCAGGAACGGGTCAACGCGGCTCTGATCGATATGAGCCGGCGGCTGTCGATCCCGCTCGTGGCCAGCAACGACTGTCATTATCTGTCGCGCGAAGACGTCCGTGCGCACGACGTGCTGCTGTGCATTCAAACCGGCAAGACCGTCCACGACTCGGAGCGGTTCAAATTCCGCACCGACCAGCTGTACTTCAAACCCCCCTCCGAGATGGCGGCGTATTTCAAGGATACGCCGGAGGCGCTCGCACACACGGCGGAGATCGCGCGGCGCTGCCGCCTGGAGTTCGATTTCAATACCTATCATTTCCCCCGCTTCGACACTCACGGCCAGCAGACCGCCGACGAGCTCTTCGAGCGCAAGGCCCGGGAGGGATTTGAAAGGGTCATGCGGCGTGTGCGCGCCAAGAACCCCGAGGTGGACGAGGTCGTTTACCGGGCCCGGCTGGACTATGAGATCCAGGTGATCCAGGAAATGGGCTTTCCCAGCTATTTCCTGATCGTTTCCGATTTCATCCGCTATGCCAAGGAAAGCGGCATTCCCGTCGGTCCCGGCCGGGGTTCGGCCGCCGGCAGCCTGGTCGCCTACAGCCTGGGCATCACCGACCTGGACCCCATCGTGCACGGCCTGATCTTCGAACGCTTTCTGAACCCCGCCCGCAAGAGCATGCCGGATATCGACGTCGACTTCTGCATCGACGGCCGCGAAAACGTCTACAAGTACGTCGTGGAACGTTACGGCGGCGGGGACTACGTGGCCCAGATCATCACCTTCGGAAAGCTCAAGACGCGGGCGGTGATCCGGGACGTCGGCCGCGCCCTGGACATCCCCCTGCCGGAGGTGGACGCCATCGCCAAGCTGGTGCCCGACGTGCTCAACATCCGTCTGGATGATGCTCTGGCACAGGAGCCGCGGCTGCGGGAGCTGGTGGAAAAGAAGCCGGAATACGGCGATCTCATACGGATCTGCCGGGTGCTGGAAGGGCTGCCGCGCCACGCTTCGACCCATGCCGCCGGCGTGGTGATCTCCGACCGACCGCTGGTGGAGTACCTGCCGCTGTTCCGGGGCAAGAAGGGCGAGGTCGTCACCCAGTTCGACATGAAGATCGTGGAGAAGATCGGGCTGGTCAAGTTCGACTTTCTCGGGCTGCGCAACCTGACCGTCATTGCCAGCACCCTGGACCTGATTCGTCGCCAGGACAAGACCCCGCCGGACCTCGAGAACATCGCCTTCGACGACGCCGCCACCTACCGGCTGCTGGCTTCCGGGGACACCACCGGGGTTTTCCAGCTGGAAAGCTCGGGCATGAAGGACTTGCTGGTGCGGCTCAAGCCCGAATGTTTCGCGGACGTCGTGGCGCTGGTAGCGCTATACCGCCCCGGTCCCATGGAAAGCGGCATGATCGACGACTACGTGGACCGCAAGCACGGCCGCAAGGCGGTCAGCTATCTGGTGCCCCAGCTGGAGCCGATTCTCCAGGAGACTTACGGGGTCATCGTCTACCAGGAGCAGGTCATGAAGATCGCCGGCGTCCTGGCCCGCTACAGCATGGCGGAGGCCGACGATCTGCGCAAGGCCATGGGCAAGAAGATCGCGGAGATCATGGCGGCCCATCGGCAGCGGTTCATCCAAGGCGCGGCCGAAAACGGGGTGGTGCCGGAGAAAGCGGCCAACATCTTCGACTTGATGGAGAAATTCGGCGGCTACGGGTTCAACAAATCGCACAGCGCCGCCTACGCGCTCATCGCCTATCAGACCGCTTACCTGAAAGCGCACTTTCCGGTGGAGTTCCTGGCGGCGCTGCTCACGAGCGAAATGGGCTCCATCGACAACATCGTCAAGTTCGTCGCCGAGTGCCGCAGCCACGACATCCCCGTGCTGCCGCCGGACATCAACCGCAGTTTCAAGGAATTCACGGTGGACGGCGACCGGATCCGCTTCGGCCTGGTGGCGGTGAAGAACGTGGGCGAAGGCGCTATCGATGTCATCGTCGAGGCGCGCCGGGAACGGCCGTTTGCCTCGTTATTCGACTTCTGCGAGCGGGTCGACCTCAAGAAGGTCAACAAGCGCGTCGTCGAAAGTCTGATCAAGTGCGGAGCGTTCGATACCACCGGCCTGCGACGCTCCCAGATGATGGGTGCCCTGGAACTGGCTCTGGAATACGGCCAGCGGGCTCAAAAGGAACGCTGTGATCCCCAAATGGGGCTCTTCGGCGGGGCGGAGTGCCCGCAGCCTGTGAACCCGCCGGTCATCCCTGACATCGAAGAATGGGACGAGCGCCAGAAGCTGGCCTTTGAGAAGGAATCCCTGGGGTTTTATTTCAGCGGCCACCCGCTGACGCGTTTCGAGGATTTGCTCAGCAAGTATAGCACGACCGACGCGCTGGCCATCAAGGAGGCACCGGACGGCGCCTCCGTGCGGATCGGCGGTTTGATCCGCGGCACCAAGACGATCAAGACCAAAAAAGGCGACCTCATGGCGTTTGTCACCATCGAGGACATGCACGGCGCCCTGGAAGTGACGGTGTTCTCGCGACTTTACGCGGGTTGCGGCGATCTGTTGACGGAGGATAACGCTGTCTTGGTGCAGGGTCAGGTCCAGAAGGACGACCAGTCGGTCAAGCTGGTCGCCGACAGCATGATCGCCCTGGAAAAAGCCGAGGAGACCTGGACCGCCAGCGTGCATGTCAACCTGGAGCTCAGCCGCACCGACCGCGAACTGCTGCTCCGGCTGCGGGAGCTGCTGCATCGATTTCCGGGATCGAGCCGGGCCTATCTGCACCTGCACGGCCCGAACCATACGGAGGCTTTGATCGAGCTTTCGGAGGGCTTTCACCTCAAGGCCGGCCCGGCACTGCGACGAGAGGTCCGGGAGCTGCTGGGGTATGCCGCCGTCGAAACCCGTTGCGCCCCGGCGGAACGTCCGCGCGAACGGTTCAGCAACCCTAACTGAGTGCGAGGTAACCGATCCAACCATGACCGCCCCCGCCATCACCGATGCACCCGGCCGGCGCAGCTCTTGGCCGGCGTTGGGCCTGCTCGCCGCTCTTTTTCTTCTAACGGCCTGGTCCGCCTCGTTCATCCTGACCGATGACAACCAGATGGTGCTCTCGACCGGCATCCTGGTCGCTCTGTGGCTTTTCAGCCGGTTCGAAAGAGACACGGGGGAGTTCCACCGGGTGGTGGTCATTGTGCTGGGATCCTATCTCAGCCTGCGCTACTGGATGTTCCGCACCACCGCCACGCTCTCCTACACGGGCTTCTGGGATTTCATTTTCCTGATGCTGCTGTATCTCGCCGAGACCTACGGAATCTTCACCCATCTGGTCGGCCTTTTCGTCAATGTGGCCCCGGTCCGACGGCGCCGCGCGCCGCTGCCGGCGGACCGCTCCCTTTGGCCGAGCGTCGACGTGCTGATTCCGACCTACAATGAACCGGTCGAAATGGTGACGCTCACGCTGACCGCTTGCACGCAGCTGGACTATGCCAAGGGCAAGCTCAACGTGTTCGTGCTCGATGACGGCGGAACCTCCCAGAAGATCGAGGATCCCGATCCGGCGCGGGCCGGGGCGGCCCGCCGGCGGTCCCGGGAGCTGAAGGCCGCCGCCGCCTCCCTGGGCGTCCATTATCTTACCCGCGAAAACAACATCCATGCCAAGGCCGGCAACATCAACGCCGCGCTGGGCGCGGCCGTCCCCGGCTGCGACGACCACCGGATCGCCGCGTGCCACAACCCGGGCCTGGGCGAACCGCGCCCGGCCGGTGAACTAGTGCTCATTCTCGATTGCGATCATGTGCCCACGCGCGATTTCCTGCTGCACACCGCGGGTTTTTTCATCGAGGACGAGAACCTGTCCTGTGTGCAAACCCCCCATTTTTTCATCAACCCCACCCCGGTTGAAAAAAACCTTGGCACCGCTGCGATCAGTCCGTCAGAAAACGAGATGTTTTACGGCGGGATCCAGTTGGGGCTTGATTTTTGGAACGCCTCGTTCTTCTGCGGGTCGGCGGCTCTGCTGCGGCGCCGGCATCTGCTGGAGATCGGCGGGCTGGTCGAAGATACGATCACCGAAGATGCCGGCACGGCCCTGCGGCTGCACGCCCGCGGGCATAACAGCGTTTATCTGAACAAGGCCATGGTGATGGGCCTGTCACCGGAGTCGTTCGACAGCTTTATCATCCAGCGCAGCCGCTGGGCCAAGGGCATGCTGCAGATTTTGCTGTTACGAAATCCGTTACGGGAGAAGGGCCTCGCGATCCCCCAACGGATCTGCTACCTGAACGCGTGTTTGTTCTGGCTGTTCGGATTCGCCCGGATCATTTTCTTCCTGGCACCGCTGATGTTTCTCATCTTCGGACTGCGGGTCTACAACGCCTCCCTGATGCAGGTTCTGGCCTATGCCGTCCCGCATCTGTTGGGGTCCTATTTTTTGTCCAACTACCTCTACGGCAAGCTCCGGCACCCGTTCTACTCCGAGCTGTTCGAGATCATCCAGAGCATTTATCTGATTCCGGCAGTCGTTTCGGTGTTCCTGAATCCGTGGTCTCCGCGGTTCCGGGTGACCCCCAAGACCATTTCCCTGGAGCACGACACGCGTACGCACCTGGCCACCCCGTTTTATCTCATGTTTCTTCTCAACCTGCTGGCTTTCTGCGCGGGAGCCGTGCTTTGGCTGAACCAGCCGACCCTGTTGGACACGATTGCGATCTGCCTGTGCTGGAACACCTTCAACCTGTTTCTCGTGATTTGCTGCCTGGGGGTCGTCTGGGAGCGACGTCAGCTGCGCCGGTCGCACCGTTATGCCAATCGCGAACCGGTTCGGGTGAGGGCGCCGGACGGCGGCGTGCCGGTGGCCGCCTTCCTGCGGGACCTATCCAGCAGCGGGCTCGGACTGAGTATCGCGGGGGGGGCGGCGCCGCCCTCATCCCGGCTGCTGCTGGAGAGCACCGATAGCTACGGCCACCGCCACGCGCTGCCCATCCAGGTGTTGCGGGCCCAGGACGAGGCGGGGCGGAAGACCCTGGGGTGCCGGTTTGAAATCGAAAATGAGACGGACCGGCGGCGGGTGGTCGCTTTCGTCTACGGCGACAGCGGCCGGTGGAAGTATTTTTTCGAAACCCGACGCGTCCAAGCCATCGGCACTCTCCGGGCGTTTTTCAGACTGGTGCGGATCGGGTTGAAAGGATCGGGGCGACATGCGGCCGGCCTGATGCGGCTGAGCACCGAACGAATCCGGACCCAGGTGCGGATGGCTCAAAAGACGCGGGTGCACCGATGAGGAACATGACCGAGTTTGATATTTTTAATTTTCCAATTTTTGGGTGGGATCGCGGTCCATGCAGGCGCATGCCCTGAAGTAGGCCGCTCGCGCCTCCTGGAGGAGCTCCGCCTCCCGGCCTTCGTAGCGAGGTGAGAAATGGAACAGCGTAAATCGACGCGCCCGCGCCAGGGCAGCCAGCTTCCCGGCCTGGCAAGCCGTGAGGTGATGGGTGGCGGCGGCGCGTTCCCGGTCGCGGTCGAGGAAGGCCGCTTCGATGAACAGCTGATCTGCATCGTGGGCCAGCGCGACGACCGCCTCCCGCGTGGCGGCGGTATCGCCGACATCGGTGACGTAGGCGATTTTCTGGCCGGGGGTGATTCGCGCGATTTTTTGGGTCAGGCGTCCCAGGGCAAACGTGCGCTCGGAACCTCGGGGGCCGCGTTCGATGTTGAATTCCGTTTGCGGGTGAACTTCCGCGTAAAGCGCAGCTTTGAACCGGGCGATCCAGGGGCCGGGGGTCAGCCCCAGATCCTCCAGACCGGTTTTTAGAATATTTACGTGAAAGCGCTCGGCCAGGGCGAAGCCCAGGCAGGGGATGCTGTGCTGCAGGATCGCGGCCTCGACATGCAGACCGGGCTCGGTGTGCAGCCGGCCGTCGAACGGCTGCGCGACTTTGTCGCTGGTGGCGGCGAAGCCATCCCCGCAATGATAGGATCGATGCAACCGCCGGTCGGCGTGAACCTCCGTCAGGTGCAGCCCCAGCTGGCAGGTGAAGCGGTCGACGAGATCCCAGGAATACCCCGCCAGTTTACCCTCCACGTTGTCGATGAACCCGGTGGGTCCATAGAGGCAGAGGTCTTTCTGCCGGCCGAGGACACAGCGCAGGAGCTGGTCGAACCCGATGAAATGGTCCATGTGCGTGTGCGTGACGAACACATGGGAGATCTTCAAGAGGTCGCGTGGAGGCAGCCGTGAGAGATCGCCGAGGTCGAAAAGCATCGCCCGGCGCTCGAATGGAAATGAGATGAACAGCCCCGGATCTTCAAAAGGTCCGTTGACCAGCCGCGGCTGAAAACGGGAAGGCATTACACCGGCAGGTGTTTCTTGACTTGCTGATTGACCGTCAGATAGATGTCTTCATCCGAACCGAAAATATCGATGATGTCCTTATGGTCCAATAGCTTTTCGATGATGAACGCCGTCAAATAGAGACTGACGATGTTGAAGTCCGGCACCAGGTTGCGGACCGGCGCGATCTGGTAGTCGATGTCGAAGTCGCTCGCCCGGGTCAGCTTTTCAAGACAGGTCCGGATCTGTTCTTCCAGGGAGTTCTTGTTGGTGGTCTCCACCAGGCTGTTTTCCACCAGCTTCATGGCGACGGCATTGGAAAGCGCATCCATGCAGTCCCGCAGGCTGCCGATGGCCAGGCGACGCTTGTGTTCCTTGGACGACTCGATTTTCGACAGAATCGAAGATTCTCGCGTACTCGGTCGGAAGACCTTTCCCATACCTTCTATTCCCTTTCACACCGCTCGTGACGAGCGGTGGGTATTTAGATTTGTAAACAACTTATCATAGATGCCATGCAGATAGATTTCAAGCAAAAAATTCGCCCAGCGCCTCCCCGCCTCCCGGCGGTCCGCTCAACCGCGCCACCCCTCAATGGGTGGACACCTCTTCGACCACCAGTTGCAGGGTTTTGCTTCCATTCCAGCGGTTCCAACGCAGTCGATAAGCCATACGCTCGAAATACGCCAGCGTCTCCTGGCGGGGGTCCACTTGGAACTGGATGGCTTGAAAGGTGCGATGCGCCGTACCCCCGGCCGGCCGCAGCGCCATGCGGCGGTGATGCTCGCCTACGCGGCTGGAGGAGACGACCGCCACCCGGCGGGCCATGAACAGAGGCTCCGGGTTTTCAGCCCCGAACGGCATCAGCTGTTCCAACTGGTCGGCGAGATCCTCCGAAATCGCGGGCAACCCCACTTCGGCCTCGATCGGGACATGGGGGATAAAGGGGTGGGGGCCGGCGGCACTGCGGACGGCCGCCTCAAAGGCTTGTTGGAAGTCCGGCAGCCGGTCCGCGTGGATGCGCAGGCCGGCGGCCTGAACATGGCCGCCCAATTCCTCCAGATGCATCCGGCAGGCGGACAGGCAGGCGAAGAGATCAATCCCGGGAATCCCGCGGGCCGAGCCGCGGCCGGATCGGCCGCTGAGGGCGATGAGCACCACCGGCCGATGATAGCGGACCATCATCTTGGAGGCCGCGATACCGATGACTCCGGCATGCCACTCCGGATGGGCCAGGACCAGGGTCTGACGCTTCAGCAGTTCGGGCTGGCGAGCGATCAGCGCCTCCAGATTCTCCCCGATGCGGCGCTCGATTTCCTGGCGGCTGGCGTTCAGCTGGTTGAGGGTTTGGGCCAAGCGCCGAGCAGGTTCCATTCGCTCGGCCGTCAGCAGGTCTACCGCCAGACCGGCATGGTCGATGCGGCCGGCGGCGTTCAGCCGCGGGGCCAGACGGAACGCGACGTCGTCGGAGTCCATCGGGCGGTGAGCGATCCCGGCGGCCTCCATCAGAGCGGCCAATCCCGGCCGCCGGCCGGAGCCGATCACCTCCAGGCCGGTTTTGGCCAGGATGCGGTTTTCCTCCAGCAACGGCACCATGTCCGCGATGGTGCCTAACGCCACCAGGTCGCAGAGCCAGCGCAGATTGGGTTCGGTGCGTTCCCCCCAGAAACCGGCTTCACGCAGGCGACGGCGCAGCGCGACGGCCAGGCAGAAAGCCACGCCGACGCCGGCCAGCCGGTCCAATCCGCCCGGGCAGTCCGGGCGCTTGGGGTTGATCACTGCCACGGCCTGCGGCAGCGGCGGGCTCACGTGGTGGTGATCGGTGATAATCACGTCGATCCCCGCCGCGCGGGCGGCCTCCACGGCGGCATGGCTGTTGGAACCGCAATCCACGGTGATCAGCAGCGTGGCCCGACGCGGCACGGCCACATCCGCAATGTGCCGCGCCTGCAGCCCGTAGCCTTCGTTGAGACGGTGCGGGATGTAGTAGGTGACGCGGGCGCCGCAGGCTTTCAGAAACTCGAAGAGGACGGCCGTGGCGGTCGTTCCGTCCACGTCGTAGTCGCCGAACAGCAAGATGGTCTCGCCGGCGGCGACCGCCCGGGTCGTGCGCTCGACCGCCTTTTCCAGGTCCTTCAGTCCGGTCGGCGGCCGCAGATGAGCAATCGAGGCATGCAGAAAGGCATCGGCCTGCTCCGGGGAGGTGAGTCGGCGATTGACCAGCAGGGTGGCGATCACGGGATGGCATCCCAGGGCTTGTTTCAAAGCGGCGGCGGCGCTTCCGCCCGCGTTCGCTATCTGCCAGCGTTTTTCCATCAGGCGGCTCTTATACCCGATCCGGCCGCCGGACTCAATCGAAAACCGCTCGGGCCGAAAGCTATGTTTCGGGTTGCATTCCGACCGCTGGTGGTTATACTGGACACGTGTCAATCCACTTGAACAGTAACTCTCCCCCCGAGCCGTCGGGGCCTGCGGCCATGCAACCCAAATCCTTCTACATCCATACCATCGGCTGTCAGATGAACGTTTGCGACTCCGAACGCATGGCCGGAGGCCTGGCTCCGCTGGGTTATGTGCCGGCGCTGTCCGTGGAGGAAGCCGATCTCGTCGTCGTCAACACCTGCTCCGTGCGCGCCAAGGCCGAGCAGAAAGCCTTCAGCCTGTTAGGCCAGTTGGCGGCCGTCAAGGCCCGGCGGCCGGAGGTGATCGTGGCGGTGGCCGGCTGCGTGGCCCAGCAGGAAGGCGAGCGCATCCGGGAACGTGCGCCGCATGTGGATCTGGTCCTTGGAACTCGAGCCGTCCACCGGCTGGGAAGCCTGCTGCGGCGGCTGCCGGCTCATGCCCGTCCACTCGTGGACGTCGAGATGGATGACCCTCCGGAGGAAACGATCGGAACCCCGGACGGGAGGGAAGCCGGCAAGGTTTCGCGGTTTGTCACCATCATGCGCGGCTGCGACAACTTTTGCGCTTACTGCGTCGTGCCCTACGTGCGCGGCCGGGAGGTCAGCCGGTCCCCGGATGCGATTCTGCAGGAAATCCGCGCGCTGTGCGATGCCGGGGTCCGTGAGGTAACGCTGCTGGGGCAGAATGTGAACAGCTACGGCGCGAAAGAGGGGATCTGTTCGTTTGCGCAGGTGCTGGCCCAAATCAACGCCGTGGCCGGCTTGGCGCGGATCCGTTTCACCACCTCCCATCCCAAGGACCTGACCCCGGAGCTGATCCGCAGCTTTGCGGCCATCGAGAAGCTCTGCCCGCACATTCACCTGCCGGTGCAGTCCGGCTCGAACTCGATCCTGGCGCGCATGAACCGCCGGTATACGCGCGAGCACTACCTTGACAACGTTGCCAAACTACGGAATAGTTGTGGACAGATCGCGATTTCCTCCGATATCATCGTCGGCTTCCCGGGCGAGAGCCGGGCCGATTTCGAAGCGACCTTGGACCTCATGCAGCAGGTCGAATTCGACAGCGTGTTCGCCTTCATGTACTCGGACCGTCCGAACACGCCCGCCCGCCTGCTTCCCGGAAAGGTTTCCGAACGGGATAAACGCGAGCGGCTGCAGGCGGTGCTCGCGCTCCAGGAACACATGACCTCCGCCAAACACCGGACCCTGGTGGGATCGGTACAGGAGATCCTGACGGAAGGCTTCAGCAAACGGCCGGCTGCCGTCCCCGCCGCCGAGGGCTCCGGCAAGCAATGGATGGGCAGAACCCCGGGGAACAAGATCGTTCATTTCTGTGACGCGGGTCCACGCGCAAGCGCCGACCCCATCCGCCCGGGCCGAGTGGTGCCGGTTCGCATCGAGCGGGCGCTGGCCCATTCCCTCTGGGGGTGCCTGGATCCACCCCGTGCATCGGGACTGCCTTAGAGAGAGGTGCTTCATGCTGCGCAGAGTCAACATTGCCGGATTAACGATGGACCCGGCTTCGAACACGCCCATCATTATTCTGAAAACCGAAGATGACGAGCAGGCGGTGCCCATCTGGATCGGCTTGTTGGAGGCTACCTCCATCGCCTCCGCGCTTCAAAAAATAAAGTACGAACGGCCCATGACGCACGATCTTTTCAGGAATTTCGCCGAGCAGCTTGAAATTTCCGTTGAGCGCGTCGAGGTCTGCGATTTGCGGGACAATACGTTTTACGCCCGCATTCATTTCGTCTCCGAGGGCAAAACGTTCGACATGGATGCGCGGCCCAGCGATGCCATCGCCCTGGCGTTGCGCTTCGAGGCGCCGATCTTCGTGGAAGATGCCGTCATCCAGCATTCAAAAATGCGGGAGCCGGACGTGGAAATTGCAGACACCAGCGAGGAGGGCAAAAAATGGGCCGATTACCTCGAGAAGCTGTCATCGGAGGATTTCGGAAAATACAAGGTCTAACGCCGGTCCGATTGCAGGAAAAGAGAGATAATCGAAGATTCAAGCCGTTCGAAGCGCTGCCGACCTCCGGCGGGGAACGCCGATGAGGTTCCCATCTTGATGAAATTGTTCAAAATAGGCTTTATCGGCCGCCCGGCGCCCGGCGCCTGGGCTTTTCACCGACCATCCTGAAATCCGCTGTTTATTCAATGAGATAAAAATTGTTGATAATTTGGGCGGCGTTGCCGCTCTTTTCCTTTTTTTGCGGTTTGACAAGCCTGCAGACCTCTCCTAAATATCTGCTCGCACCACGCGTCGCTTTATTTTTCCAAAGCCTCTTCTGCTCCGATCGCTTAAACGTGTTCAGACAACGCGCTGCAGTGAACCCTTCCATCCGGCGGCAACTGGGAGTGACAGCATGGGGTCGGTACTGGTTATTGAGGACGAAAAAGGGATTCTGGGCCTGATCGAGGCCGCCTTGACCCGGTTCGGCCACCGGGTGGAAACCGCGCCGGACGGCAGGGAGGGCATCCGCAAATACGACCAGGGAAGTTTTGACGTGGTGATAACCGATTATCTCATGCCGGAGCTGGATGGTCGCAGCGTGCTACAGCACATTCGCGGCTCGGCGCGCGGCCGGACCCCAATCGTAGGGATGTCCGGAACGCCCTGGTTGCTGCAAGGGGCCGGGTTCGACCTGATTCTGACCAAACCCTTTCCGTTAAAGCAACTCGTCGAGGCGGTCCAACAGGTCTGCCGCGACTTTCTGGTGCCCGAAGCCGCCTCCAACCCCCTCCCGGAGACGCCCGCCGTCAGCCGGCCCGGCGTCTAACGGGAGAACTCGCCGTTTTCATAGATCACCTTGCGGGTGCCGTCGGCCAGAACGGCGGTCACGCGCTTTTTTTCGGTATTGACGAAATCCCAGTGCAGGGCAGATTGGTTGAAGCCAAGGCGGGCCTTCATCGCGGGCGACAGTTTCCGCGGGTCTCCGGCGTAGGTGTTGGCATAGGCGGATCCCAGCGCCAGGTGGCAGTTCCCGAAACGACCTCCGTAGTTCTCATCGAAGAGGGTGTTCGCCATGAAGCGGTTGATTTTTGAAAAGCGCCGGTCGGTGAGGGAGAACTCCCCCACCTGACCGGCCCCGGCGTCCATGGCCAGCTGCTTCCTCAAGAAACGCCCGCCCTCGGCCGCAGCGGACCGCACCACGCGGCCGTCCTTGAATTCCAGGCGCACCCCGCGCACTTTGTTCCCGTTTCGAAAAGACGGTTGGTCGGCGCCGTAGACACCCCGAACCCCACGCCAGTCCGGGCTGACGAACAGTTCAAAGCTGGGGATGTTTCTGCCCGAGACCCCGGCCCACCGGCGCCGAGCGCCCAGCGGGACGATGAGATCGGTCGAGGCGGATTCCACCTGGAAGTAGGCGACGGGCAGGCGGTCCAGCCAGCATTTGATCGCGCCGGCGCGGCGGTGGATTCGCCGCCACTCGGCGACGGGTGACGCCGAATCCAGGAAACAGGCGCTCACCACCTGGCGCGCATACTGGGCCAGGCTGAGCCCGGCGTGGCGCGCGAGCGCCGCGGTGGGCAGCATGCAAAGGGTCCACGCGTAATCGCCGCGGGCCTCCCGGCGCTCGAGCATCGTGCGCAGCGGATGGGCAGCGACGGCGGTGAGGGCGATGCGCTCGGGGGCCGCGGTGCGCAGATGGGTCAGCGATTCGGGCGCGTTCAGAAAGATGCTGCCGTTCAGGCGCCGCGCCAGGGGCTCCTCTCCGGGCGGGATGAAGGCCAGCTGCCGCCGGCTGGAAAGATGGTACAGACTGCGTTCCATGTCGGGGGTGAGCGCCATGCGGGCGATCGGCTGGAGCCCTTTTGCGATCAGCTTCCGATACAGGATCTCGGCCAGGCGCTGCGCGCCTGAATGAAACCGGATCTGGACAAGGTCGCCTTTTCGGAAGCGCCTGCGCCGGGCGGTGGCCAGTCCCCACCAGAGCACGTCGGCATAGTTTTCGAGGTGTTTCTCGGTCAGCATGACCTCTCCTCCCCGCCGCTGTCGCGGCCTCCGTCGTCCTTCAGAAACAAACGGTGGTATTCGGCCTCGCTGAAGTGCCGCCTCAGCAGGCGGTTGATCAGATCGAATACTTCGGCCATTTCGGGGTCCTCCAACCGCTTGATGATGGCGTTCATGACCGCATCGTCGGAAAATTTCTGAAGGTAGCAGATGAGCGTGTTTTCATCCGTCTCCCGGTCGAGGCCGAATCCGACCAGGCCTTCATAACGCTCGATAAACTGATGGGTGTGTTTCGCCATGGCTGGTCCCCTCTAAACCAAATTTAAAATCCGAAGCACGAAATCCGAATCCCGAAACAAGCCCGAATGACCAAATGACCGAAACGCAAAATGACCATCTTGGATCACGGCCCAACACGTTTTGGTCATTGCCTGTTTTGAAAATTTGAATTTGTTTCGGATTTCGTGCTTCGAATTTATAGCGCCATTGGCGTTCAGAATTCAAACGGTTTTCCCCTGGTCGTGGAATTTCGTTTGCAGTGCCCCGGCCGGGATCGAACGCGCCGTGGGCCGGTGCGGGAGGTGCCGATGGCGGAGGCCGGTCCGCTCCTTGATCAGGCTGTTGGCGGCGCGGGCAGGGCCGGTTCCCTGTGGGGAGTCAGGTAGGGCGTGGGACTGGTGTTCAGGGCGCTGCGGATGGCCATGGCCAGCTCGTCCTTGTCGATCGGCTTGAGGATGAACTTGCGGATGCCCATGGCGATGGCTTTCTCCTCGGACATCATCTCGTTGTATCCGGTGCAAAGGATGACCGGCATTCCCGGCCGGATGTCCCAGATGCGGCGGGCCAGATGGTCGCCGGTCATCTGAGGCATCGTCATGTCGGTGATGACCAGATCGAACTGATCCGGCCGGGCGGCAAACGTATCCAGGGCTTCGGTGCCGCTGGTTTGAGCGGTGACGCGGTAGCCGAGTTTTTCCAGGAGCTGTTTTTCCATGTCGATGATTTGCGGCTCGTCGTCCACGAGAAGAATCCGCTCGCTGCCGCCGCTTTTCGCCGTGCTCGCCGCCTCTTCGATTTCGGCTTCCACGTCCTCCAGGGTCGGCAGGTACACGTGGAAGGCGCTGCCTTGGCCGGGGGCGCTTTCCACGGTGATGAACCCGCCGTGGTTCTTGACGATGCCGTGGATGACCGAAAGCCCCAGCCCGGTGCCCTTGCCGGGTTCCTTGGTGGTGTAATAGGGCTCGAAGATGCGGTCCAGCACGGAAGCCTCCATGCCGACCCCCTCGTCCCTTACGGTCAAGTGCAGGTGCGGACCCATTTTGATGCCGACGTGCTTGAGGGTTTCCTCGTAGCTGATGAGAATCTCCTCCAGACGGACCTCCAGCGTTCCGCCGGTCTCCTGCATCGCCTGATAGGCATTGGTGCAAAGGTTCATGATGATCTGGTGAATCTGGGTCGGATCGCCCATGATCGCGTTGCAGCGCTCTTCCAGGTCCGCGCGGATATCGATTGTTTTGGGGATGGAGGCGCGCAGCAGGCGCAGCGCTTCTTTGGCGATGACCTGGACCCGGATCGGTTTACGTTCACGGCCGTTCTGGCGGCTAAAGGTCAGAATCTGCTGAACAAGCTCCCGGGCGCGATTGGCGGCTTTGAGGATTTCCTCGAGGTTGCGGCGGATCGGGTTATCCTCCGATACGTCATCCATGCTGATTTCCGTATAACCGATGATCGGAAACAGGATGTTGTTGAAGTCGTGGGCGATTCCGCCGGCGAGGGTCCCGATGGCCTGCAGCTTCAACACCTGCTGCATCTGGCGTTCGGATTCGGCCAGGGCCTGGGTGCGCTCCTCCACCTGCCGTTCCAGGGTCGTCTTCTGGTGGCGCAGCATGCGGTAGAATTCCAAACTCTCGAGGGCGTTGGCCGTGTTGAGCAGGATGATCGACAGCAGCGTCAGGGAGGTGTCCGGGATCTGCTTGCGGGTGTTGTCCATTTGGCCGACAAACATGCCCCGAATGCGGGAGTGCGTGGCGATGACATGCAGCACCAGACGCTTGGAACGGTCCCTGGAGGCGACGGAGATGCCTCGTCGTTCGCGGATCGCCCAGGCGAAGAAGCCTTTCTCGATCACGTCCTCGACGTCGGCGGCCAGGGCGGCGCGGCTCTCCGGCGGGTTGCATACCGCCAGCTGAAAATCGGCGCTGTCCTGGTTGACGATGTACAGGGCGTTGGCATCGAACGGAATCAGGTAACGGATCCGTTTTTCGGCCTCTTCCAGAATGGTTTCGGGCCCGTAGCTGTTGAGGATGTTTTCCTGGAAATCCACCAGAGACAGCGCCATCTCCAGTACGTTCTGAACGAACCGCCGGTTTTCTTCCAGATAATCAATCCGGGAGAGCAGCTGCTCGGGGCTATATGGAACGGTGCCGCTCATGGTCGGTTGCCCGGCAATAGGAATTCCAGCGTGTTCAGTTGATGGATCGTCTGATGGATCACCACCTCGAAGCAACTGGGGGACAGCTCCAGCGTCTCCCAGGCACGGGCATCGAGGGTCGGGACCAGGCGCTCTCCGCTGGTGCCGATCCCGAGGGCGTTCACCAGCAGATCGGCGACATGCACGATGGCGGCCGGCACCGGGTCCGGCGCGTCGGCCGGCTCATGATGAAAACAAACGGTGTTTTCGATGAACAAAGGCAAGCGCCAGCGATTCAACAGGTATTTGCCGATTTGGGCATGATGGCATCCCAGGCGTTTCTTCTCCACCTGGTACAGCCGATCGGAGGTTTGCCGCGCCCGCCGCAAGCAACCGAGGGCCTCCTCCGGAAAATAGATGAAGAGGATCAGCCGTCCGATGTCGTGCAACAGCCCGGCGGTAAACATCTGTTCGGTCTGCCGCATGCTCTTCTGCGCGGCCAGCAGCCGCGCTATGATCCCGCAGGCCAGGCTGTGCTTCAGAAAGGAGCGCATGGTCAGCAGGCTGCTGGGAATGCTCTTGAAAATCGACAGGATGCTGATCCCCAGCGCCAGCGACGACAGCTCCCGGGTTCCGATCAGGGTGACCGCCAGGGACACCCGATCCACCCTGGACGGCAGGCCGTAGAAGGACGAATTCACGATTTTCAACAGCAGCGCGGTCAAGCTGGGGCTCTTGTTGATCACCTGGGCCATCTGGTCGGCCGTGGACAGCGGGTCTGAAATCACCTCGTTCAACTCGATCACGATGGAGGGGATTTCCGGCAGAGCGATGTCCTGATCGATGAATTTCTCCAGGAAATCCCTATTCGGTTCTTTGGCAGGGGCGGATGCTTCTTCGGGCGGCAGGCTGTCCGGCGGCGGAAGGGTGCGTCGGGTCGCGCGGTATTGGACCGCCTGATTAAAGATTTCCTTGATGGCGGGGTGGTCCCGTTCCGTAAGGATGAACAGCTGTTCGGCTTCCTGGCGGGCGGCCTCCAGCCAGGCCGGGTCGATAGGAGCCGGCGGGGCGTCGTCGTCTTCGGAGCCGCCGGCGACCTCCACCTGCGGAATCCCCCAGATCTTAAAGATCCGGATGTGGTCCGGATCGATGGCCTTGCCGCGGGACAGCAGCAGGCGGCCTTTGATGTCGCGGACATCATCGGCGAGAACCATGCCGATTTTAAGCTTCTTGGTTCGAACCGTCGTCATGCCGTTTTTTATACCGTTCCAAATGAGAAAGTTGGTTCGACGGACGCGCTGGACTGCTGCCGGCCCTTTTCCAACCGTCGATCGGCCGGGAGCGCGCCCGGCCGGCCTTATGATAGTCTATCGTCCTCTGCACCCCGGAACTTAAGCGGAAAACGGGGGGAAGCCCGCGCCGCAATCGGGCATTCCGGCGAATGGCCATGCCTCCGGCGGGAGTAAAGGCTTCTGTGCAACCGCCGTCAACCATGCGCTATGTAGCTTTTTATTAGCTTTGGTGAGTTGTGCACACCGTCGTGAAACGCTGAATAGCAGCCAGATAATCGGCGAAAGCATGCGCCATGATGTCGTTGTGGTTGGCACCTGGAATTTTGAGCAACGTCTTGGCCGGCGACGGGCATGCATCGAAGAGCGCCTGGCCGTCCGAAAAGGGGATGATGTGGTCAAACTCGGCGTGGATGATCAGGGCCGGTTTCCTGAACTGGCCGATTTTTTCGATCTGGCGGAAACCCAGTTCCTCGCGGAAGCCGATCCTGGCAGGATCTGCGCCCAGAAGCCGCAGAAGCGGCCCGGCGTAGGCAAAGCCGCTTTCCACGATCAGGCCGGCGATCGGCTGCGGATACGCCGATGCCAGCTCGATCGCGGAGGCGCTGCCCAGGGAGCGACCCATGAGAATCAAGGGACCCGTGAACCCGTTTTGAGCCAGCCAAGCGGCAACGAAACGATAAGCCGCATGGCAGTCGCGCATCATGGCCGCCACGGTCGGATGCCCGTTCGAACGGCCGTAGCCGCGGTAATCGACGGCCAGGAAATTGACTCCGATCCGGTTGTAAAAGGGGCCGATCGAGTCGTAGTCGGCCGCGATCTCGCCGTTGCCGTGAAAGAAGAGGACATTGGCATGCGCGCGGCCGCCCAGATGGAAGCGGGCGCTGACAGCGATCTCGGCTTCCACCGGAACAAGAATGTCTTGTACGCGAGGGGTTCCGGGCGCTGCTTCGGGTGGACGGCTTTCCGGAGCGCCGTAATCCCTGCGCGGATGGAAGAGAACCATCAAAATTTCCGGGCGGTCCAAGGCAGAGAAGTCAGCTTCCACCAGCGTCGCCTCCTTTTCAGCTTCATAGCCTTGTGCGCGGGACGTCAGCGTCGATAGGATCCATGGGCTGTCCTTTTTTTGCTTCCGCTTCCATGGCTCGGCGCAGTTCATACGAGAAGAGGCTTTCGTCCATCGCGACGTCGGCGTAGGTTAACAGGGCGTCCTTGGCCACCGGACGCAAAAGTTTGAGATGGCTGGCCAGCCCCATGGGCAGATAGCCGTGTTCGAGACTTTCCGGAGCGGGCACGAGCCGGCCGTAGACGGTGTAGCCGCCTTCTCCGTCGAGCGTCTCGCCGGGGTTCAATTCCTTCTTGGCGGCGGCCCCCACGTCGGCGATAAACGCGCGGCTGGACCCGGTCGCCTCGCCCCGCAGGGCGGCCGACGCCACGCTGATGCCCAGCTCCAAGCCGATCAGGTGGTACGGCCGGTACAACGCCGCGAACTCGCCCGAGGCATCGGTCCGCAGGCCGTATTCCGAAAAACAGCGCTTGACGTATTCCGTGGGGGCCCGGAACACCACATACACCCCCCAGCGCAGATCGCGCAGGACCGGAGACCGGTCGCGGTTTTCGCTGGCCACGACCTCGACCGTGCCGCTGTGTTCGAGAATCCCGCCCGCGGTGCGGGGTTTGAGGATCTGCGGCAGATCGTCCGCGCCCACGGGCGGGAACTGCAGCCCGCAGCGCTGCGGGACCAGGCCGTTAGCATTGGCGACGGCACACATCTCGATGGCGGATTTGGTCCCGTCGAGGAAGGAGTTGAACATCTTGGCGTTGTAGTCGCCCGAGGCCACGCGCTCCGCCGAGAAGCCGTAATGCCCCCAGACGGTCTGAGGGGTGGAATAATGGTACTCGGGCTGGTAGCGAGTTCCCTTGCCGGCGCAGACGACCTCCAGGCCCACGGCGCGCGCCCAGTCGATCTGCTCGGCAATGAGGGCGGGCTGGTCGCCATAGGCCATGGAATAGACCCGCCCGGCCTGCTCGGCCTTCCGCTGGAGCATCGGCCCGAGCAGCGCGTCGGCCTCCACGTTCACCATGACGACATGCTTGCCGTTTTCCAGCGCCCGCCAGGCATGCTGCGCCCCCGCCTCGGGCGCCCCGGTGATCTCCAAGATCACGTCCAGCGGAGCCTCAATCAGTTGGCGGGCGTCGCCGGTGATGACGGTTTTCCCGGCAGCCGCGCCATCTGAGATGGATGCCGTCGAGGACCCGAAAATCAAAGCCTCCGGAGGCCACCCCGTCCGGAGGCAGGCCTGCTTGGCCTTGTCCGGATCGAGCTCTGCAACCCCCACCAAGTGAATGCCCGGCGTGAGGCGCGCCTGCGACAGGAACATGCTGCTGAACTTGCCCGCCCCAATGACGCCGACACGCACGGGCCTTCCCTCCCTCGCTCTCGCCTCAAGCATTCGATGCAGGTTCATGGCTCCTCCCCCCAAATGGGTCACACGGATCGGGCGCTCCGTTGGGCGACAAACCGAATAGCGACCACTTTATACGCCGGGAGCACTGATGGTCAACCCTCTTTGCGTGCATCGCTGCCAACCGGGAGGCAGCTCCGCATTCAAAAATTCGGCCTGTGATTTATTGAGCACGGGTTATTTTTTTGAATCCGGCTCAAATTCCAGTTGATTTTTATAGGTTCAGCATGTAGCTATAAACTTTTAGAATGCGGCGCACCGAAAGATCGAGTCGATCGCGTTCACCGCTGTGCGCCGGTTTCGGACGGCTTCTCGCACAGTACGACGGGAGATGCTGCGGATTCGCTCTCATCGTGCTGCATCCAACCTTAAAGATGCGGGTTCGGAGGTTCAGGCCCGCAAAAACCATCCAGGAGGAAGTCTATGGACGAAAAAAGAGTCGGTGCGAAAAAGAAAGAGGGCAGGGCTAAAAAGGGTGTAAGCCGCAGAGGGTTCCTTACGGCCGCCGCGGCCGGGGCCGCGGCGCTGGGCTTCCCCATGGTCGCCAAGGCGCAGGGGCCGATTACCATGCGTTGGCAGAGCACCTGGCCGACCAAGGACATTTTTCACGAGTACGCCCTCGACTACGCCAAGAAGGTGAACGACATGACCGGCGGGGACCTCAAGATCGAGGTGCTCCCGGCGGGCGCGGTGGTGCCGGCCTTCGGACTGCTGGACGCGGTCTCCAAGGGCACGCTCGACGGCGGCCATGGGGTGTTCGTTTACCACTACGGCAAGCAGAACGCCTTGGCGTTGTGGGGTTCGAGCCCTGGTTTCGGCATGGACGCCAACATGATGCTTTCCTGGCACAAGTACGGCGGCGGCAAGGAGTTGCTGGCCAAGATCTATGAGTCCATCGGTGCCAACGTGGTGTCCTTTGCCTATGGGCCGATGACGACCCAGCCGCTTGGCTGGTTCAAGAAGCCGATCACCAAGGTGGAGGACTTCAAGGGCATGAAGTTCCGCACCGTGGGAATCTCCATCGACCTGTTCAACGGTTTGGGCGCGGCGGTGAACGCGCTGCCCGGCGGCGAGATCGTGCCGGCCCTGGACCGCGGCCTGCTGGACGGGGCGGAGTTCAACAACGCCACCTCCGACCGCCTGCTGGGCTTCCCCGACGTGTCGAAGGTGTGCATGCTGCAGAGCTACCACCAGAACGCCGAGTCGTTCGAGATCCTGTTCAACAAGACCAAGTACGATGCGCTGCCGGACAAGATGAAGGCCATCATTGCGAACGCCGTGGAAGCGGCCTCGGCCGACCTGTCCTGGAAGGCGATCGACCGCTACTCGAAGGACTACATCGAGCTGCAGACCAAGGACAAGGTGAAGTTCTACAAGACCCCCGACCCGATCCTGCAAAAGCAGATGGATGTCTTCGACCAGGTGTCGGCCAAGAAGGCGGCCGAGAACCCCCTGTGGAAGGAAATCGTCGAATCGCAGAGAGCCTTTGCCGAGCGTGCGGTGGCCTGGGACCAGGATACCAACATCAGCCGGCGTATGGCCTATAACCATTACTTCGGCAAGAAGGCCCCGGCGAAGAAAAGCTGAGGAATTTGCCTTCATCATCGATCAGCCATCCGGGTGCTGTCCGCGCCCGGGTGGCTGATTTCTGATTGGGATCGAATATGCAGAAATTACTGCTTACCGTCGACAGGATCAGCACATTTGTGGGTAAGATGTTTTCCTGGCTCATCGTGTCGCTTACCTTTCTCATCACCTATGAAGTGTTCTCGCGCTACGCGCTCGACGCCCCGCACGCCTATGCCTTCGATGCCATGCTCATGATGTACGGGACCCTGTTCATGATGTCGGGCGCCTACACGCTGTCCAAGAACGGCCACGTTCGCGGGGATGTCCTTTACGGCTTCTTCCCGCCGCGGCTGCAGGCCGG
>Ga0105099_10000797_pt1 | contig 20976 bp, 17 predicted proteins | sample PPLLak3cmMay2015_2_FD_79138 | JGI IMG/M metagenome (GOLD analysis project Ga0105099, IMG submission 79138) | Freshwater sediment microbial communities from Prairie Pothole Lake near Jamestown, North Dakota, USA - PPLs Lake P8 Core (1) Depth... | ecosystem: Environmental > Aquatic > Freshwater >... | reverse complement strand
GCAAGATCTGCCCCTTATGAACAACCGGTTTAAAAGCCTGCCCGCACAGATCGGGAATCTTCAAAAACTCACGCAACTTGACATGAGCCACAACGAGCTGTCCGGCCTGCCGGAAGAGATCGGAAAGCTTACTAACCTGCGGGTTCTTCATGTACCATTCAACAACCTGAAATCAGTGCCGCAGGCGGTCAGCGCAATGAGTTCGCTTGAGGAACTGAATCTTCACAACAATGCTATCAGCTTTGTTCCTGCAGGTATCGGCATGCTCCATACATTGAAATCGCTCGACCTGAGCAACAACCAGCTTTCGTCACTGCCTGATGCGATATGCAGCCTCAGAAACGTGACTTACCTCAACTGTTCCGGCAACAACCTGTCACACCTCCCCGAAGCGTTCGGAAACCTCTCGGAATTACGGTGGCTCGATTTTTGCGAAAACGCGCTGGAAAACCTTCCAGCAGGTTTCGGAAACCTGACAGGCCTGAATTATCTTTTACTCAAGAAAAACAGCCTGACAGACCTGCCATTGTCGATCATAAACCTCACACCCGATTTTAATTGCGACTTCGGCCAGAACCTCCTTGATACAACAATCCTTTCAGATACGCTGATTCCCTGGCTGAATACGTATGATCCCGACTGGTATACCACGCAGGTTACCGCCATACATCAAACAAACCCGGCAGCCGGTAAGCCCGTCTTGTCGCTGACATATAACATCAGGAGCTCTTTTTTTACTTTTACTGTTCCGGTTTCAGGAACAACCCGTCTTAACGTGTACGATTGTAAAGGAAGAAAAATTGCAACTCTATTCGACTCATATGTATCCGCTGGAAGATATGTTCAGCATTGGAACAGAGACAAAAACAGCGCCGGTGTATATGTGTCAAAACTGATGACAAAGAATAATTCCATCAGCAGAAAAGTACTTTTAACCCAATAAGAGGTATTGGTAAACCTTTTTAATTTCATTCCAAAAACATGTTGAATGCCGTGGAAAAAGTGGAATAATTTAATGGCGCGAAAGATGGCAGCAAAACCGAAGGCAACGCGTGCGTATGCTCAACAAATTCCAATTATGTAATTGTTTTATATCCCAAAACATATATTTACATAACAAACACAAAATACAACATTTTTCTCTATCCCCTCAAGCCGGAGACGCTTATGAAAGCTAAAACAACTGCTCTGGTATGCATCCTTTTATGCTATGCTGTCTTCGCACAAGCAACAGTCTATTATGTCGACAGCGCAAACGGCAGCGATGCCGCCAACGGGACGACTCTTTCAACCGCCTGGAAAACCATTAAAAAAGCAAACCAGCAGCTCAAGGCTGCCGATACTGTGTATATTCGCAAAGGAACCTACACCGAGTCTATCGCCCCGATAAACAACGGCGGCCAAAACCAGCGCATTACCTATGCCGCTTACCTGAATGAAAAAGTTCTTCTATCCGGCGTGAGCATCGGGATCAACCTGGTGAACCGGGATTATATTACGGTCAACGGCATAAACGTGGAAAAGGTGGACCGGTACATTAACCTGGACAGCAGCCGGTATATTCATATTGCCAACGGCAGGTTCGACAACCACAACAATCCGGAGGGGTGGCCTACGGGAATCATTGTTAAAAACAATTCGCATCACAACCGGATTTTCCGCTGCGTTATCGGCAGGGTTGGCTACTGTACTGCGGATGATGACAAGGGCGGCGTTATGGCGCTGGGTATCTGGGAAGATACTTCCGATCATTGCGATTATAACCTGTTGGAAAATAATCTGTTTTTCTACGGTGGTCACCATATTATCGAGCTGGTGGGCAAGTATAACGTGATTCGCAATAATTATTTCCATAACGAGGAGTGGATGAATTGCAGCCAGCCCGGCGGCAAATGCGGCAATCGTCTGATCATACTCGGGTATGATCCGAAGCAGTGCAGAAGCAATCTGATCGAAGGCAACCGGTTCGCGTTTTCGGGCGTGCCGCCGGACGGCAACACCTCTGAGGGTATCTCCATGCGCACTCCGCATAATATTGTCCGCAGGAACATTTTCTATTACAACGACGGCCCGGGGCTGGACATCAGCACCTCAGACTCCACCTACGACGCGCGGTATAACCGGGTATATCACAACACTTTTTTTCACAACGGCTTCACGCTGCTGACCGGTGTTGAAACCTGGAAACAGGGCGGCATGCTGGTTGCCAAACACGGCAACAGCACTCCGACAACCCGGCTGTCGATTAAAAACAACATTTTCCATGACAACAAGACTCAGGCCATGGTGTTTTATTATGTATCGCGCGATTCACAGGAGCTGGCGAATAACCGCGAACATGCTGGCGATCCGGTTTTTGAGGATATCCAGTCAACCATCACCCCCGAAAACCCGCAACTGCCGGACGTGCGTCTCAAACCGTCAAGCCCCTGCATCGATTCAGGCGCATTCCTTACAACAATCATAAGCGCCGCAGGCTCCGGCGCGCAGTTTAAGGTAAAAGACGCCGGCTATTTTACCGACGGCTGGGGTGTAATCGAGGGCGATTATATCCAGGTGCAGGGATTTTCCGAACGGGCGCGCATCACCGGTATAAATTATGCTGCCAACGTCATTACCTTTGACCGCACTTTGACATGGGCAACCAACAGCGGTGTGAGCCTTGCGTATGAAGGCAAGGCGCCGGATATCGGCGCGATTGAATACGGTCTGGTCATCGGCATAAAAAACAACCCCTCACCGGATAATTCATTTTCGCGTCATAGCTATTTAAAGGTCATTTCCGGTAGAAACGGGGTTGAGATACTCTATTCTCCCGGATCAGGTAACAATACCGAAATAAATATTTATGCGCTGACAGGGAGATTGGTACGACGATTGGCTCCTGATAATGCCTCGCAAGCAGGCAGTGTGCATTGGGATGGCCTTGATTTGAAGAGAGAGCGGTGCATGAGCGGGTGCTATATAATAGAATTGCATAATCCATCAGCGTCATTACAAAGACATTTTACCCTTCTGCGATAATAATGCGTTGAGCGGAGGGGTTGTACCCAAGCCATCCGCTCTTACGCAGCATTACCCTACACTTAGGATAATACATTGCTGTCCTGACTTTAAAGGATTTTTAATTCCAAACAAGTCCATATAAACTATTTTAACACATATATGAAAAAAGCAATCATCCTCTTAAGCGGCGGCATGGATTCGGCAACCTGCTGCGCTCTTGCAAAAAAGCGTGGTTTTTCGCTATATGCCATGACCTTTTCCTACGGCCAGCGGCATGCGTGTGAGCTTGGTGCAGCGAAAAAAATTGCCAAGCAGCTTGGGGTTGCGGAGCATAAAATTGTAAAAATCGATCTTCGGATATTCGGCGGGAGCTCTCTTACTTCAGCGATGAAAGTTCCCAAAAACAGGGGCATGAGCAGGAAGAGTGCCCGTGAGATTCCAAATACCTATGTGCCTGCGCGCAATACCATATTTTTGTCGTATGCCCTTGCCTGGGCTGAGGTTCTGGGAAGCAACGACATCTTCATCGGTGTAAATGCCGTGGACTATTCAGGGTATCCTGACTGCAGGCCGGCGTTCATAGCCGCATTTGAGAAAATGGCGAAGTATGCAACAAAAGCGGGGATTTCCGGCAGGCAGGTGAAAATTCATACACCGTTAATCTCTCTTTCCAAGCCGGAAATCATACGCACCGGTCTTGCTCTGGGCGTTGATTACCGCCAGACCCACAGTTGCTACGACCCTTCCACACAGGGCCTAGCCTGCGGCACATGCGATAGCTGCATATTGCGAAAGAGGGGCTTTGCTCAGGCCGGAATACCTGATCCGACACGGTATAAGAACAAAAAATCAACATACTCATAAATCGGTACCATATCATCATGGTTGCCTAATATATTATATTATACCCTTCTCCCTGTTGAACCGGACGCAAATGTATGACAAAAAACAAGATCAAAAAAAACTAGTATAGTCCCGATTACATTGTAAAAAAAGGAGCAACATAGTATGGCAGACCGCGAAATCACCTGTCAGGTACTGAAAGTTTTCAGCGAAAAACAAGGCCGTAATACGGTGCGCCTCCAGGCAGTTAAATGGGGTAAATATCCGCCGGTTCTTGAAAAGAGAGAATACTGGTACGACGACAGCGACCAGGAAAAAGCCGGCAAAGCGAAAGGTTTCAACCGTGAGGATTTCCAGGTAATCATCGACAACGCGCAGGAGATACAGAACCTGTTACAATAACCGATCGTTTGCTGTTAACCCGGTAGAGACACATGTACCGTGTCTCTCTATTGGACGTCAGCCCGACGACGTGTTATTGTTTATCCTGTCTGTTCGTCAGTTTCACATTATCAACCATGACGATTCCGCTGCCTGCGGTTGTCGGCCAGAATGAAATCTGGGTAACGGTGTTCAGGTCGAGCTTGTTATTCAACTCCGCATCAGGCTCCTGGTAGTAGGGATATTTCTTGAAATTCTTCAGTGGAACCGTCAGGGTATTCCACCCTTTTTTCCCCGTAGCGTTTGCGGTAAAGGCCTCCTTGCCTGAATCGTTGATCTGTATCCGAATGGTCTCTTCCTCTTTCTCTGTATGGAACATGAACTCCAGCGCCCGGTGCTTTGTCCAGTCGCGCAATTGCGCAGCGGTGTTATTCTTTGCAAAAGGGTATGCGACGTAACACCAGTCCTTGTTGGCATAGCCGATCTGAAGCATTTTTTTGCCGAACGTCGCGCGCTGCTCCCGGTCCTCCTGATCCATGATCTTGAAAAACGCATTGGACTCCTCGCCCGAAACCGTTTCCCACATTTCCTGCTGCGGCTCCTCAAGATCGAACACCGTCATGTCCGGCTCATTGGATGTAAAGGCGTTCCAGTATTCATCCGGATCAACATAGCCGGGAACCTCCTCGATAATCGCGATGTCGTCAATATACACTGCCACCGGCACGCCGTCCTGAAGCCTGTTGCCGTATTTGTCTGCGGTAAAACAGATTTCGATTATTTTATTCCATTCCATCGTGCCGGGCACTTCAATCGCTTTATCCTCGTCCCACCAGTTGCCCTGGGAACCGAACTCTTTGAGGGGTATCATGAAATAGCGCCAGTTAGTATCCAGCGCCGCATAATCGGCAAGCACCGCGTTTGTCTGAACCATCTTCTTGTCACTGTTATCGTCTACAAGTCCCACGAAAACCTGGCCCACATCAGGCCCGAACTTTGCCCAGAAAGCGAGTCCCGCTTTTGTTTTGCGCGCAGCCGACAGATCGACCGGTTTGCCGAAATTAATATTCACGCCCGAATAGTCGGCATTGTCCATATACAATGCCAGAACCGCAGAATTTTTATTCACGTCGGTTGTCGGCTGTGTTTTAAACGCGGTTTTTCCGCCATACACGCTGCCGGATTTACCGCCGGTTAATTCGTTATCAAAGAGCGTGTGCAGGATGTTCACCGCGGGCCGCTCTGCAACCGGCGGCAGGGAAATGGTCTCTTTGCGGTCGTCCCAGTACTCTTCGTCGCGTTCCGGCGCAGGCTCGAATACGTCCTTTACTATATAAATATCATCGATCCATACGGTAAATTGCTTATTATTGCCTTTTTCTATGGTAAGCTCGAATATGCATATCTTGTCCCAGGCAACCGGATGGGGGACTTCAACCTGTTTTTTTTCATCCCAGTACAACCCCCGTCGGCCGAAATCCGCAAGCGGTATGCTGAAATGCTTCCATTCCGTTGAAATGCCGCCATATTTATCAAGGGGAAGCCGGAAGCCGGTCTGAAAACCGTCGGTACCGTCTTCGTCGGCAAGCGTCACATACGCGACTTCGCCGCCAATGGCGCCTTTACACCAGAACTGAAGAGCGCCGCGGTGAAAATAGGGTTCCAGATTGTAGGTCACGTTCCAGAGCTCTACAGCTCCGCCGGAATAATCGGCGGCAACAAGATCCATGCGGATCGCAACCTCGCCGTTTTTCCCCGAGCCCTCTTGGTCGATATACACCTTTGACTCGTCCGGATAGTGCCACTCATACCCGTTGGCATAAAACTGCTCGTCAAAAAAGCGGTATACGACATCCGGGTTCTGTGCCGCTGATTTTTTCTTTGCCTCAAGCTTATCCAAAGTTGACTGCAGAGGCTTGATTTCTATTCTGCATCCGATGATTGCCATGACGCACATTCCGATCAAACCGTATATCCCGATTCGCGCTTTCATCGATTATTCCCTTCCTTCGTTAAAACCTTTTTCACTGCGGACTGCGCAGAGATCACAGAGAAGAGTATGTTTTGTAAATGCACTATAAAGCATTCCCCTTCCATATCCCAAATCTTAAATCTTACATCATAAATCTTAAATTAAATAGTCCCCGTTAAAAACGAACCGTTAGATACAAATCCGTCTGCCACTGCCTGAAATCGGCCGTAGAAGCATTCGGGTTTGTTTCGTCGGTATGGGTCACATCCGTAAACCCGAACGAGCCGGTCAGGGTGCCGCCGTCTGAAACCTTATACTCCAGACCTGCGGCCCAGTGAAGCTGTGCCAGGTCACGAACGACATTGTCTAAAATACCATCGATCCCGGTAGTCACATACTGTAATCCACCCAGCAGCGAGGCTTTTCTCCAGAATGTCCAGTACAAGCCGCCATTGATAAAATGTACCGTTGTCTCCCAGGGCGAGCCCGCGAATTGCGTTATACCGTCATTGGAGGCGCGTGACAACGTGTATCCGCCCGACAGAATCAGGGGGTGGGGCCACCATTTGCCCAGCGCCGCGACATTCACCGACAGGCCCCCGCCAGCTTCAAGAAACGCTGTTTTCGGCAGTTCATACAGGGTTGTCGTATTATCCAGACGTGCGGAAAGAGGTTCCTGTTCGCTCAAATATTTAAACGCACCGGAAACGTGTATTGCCTTATCCAGAAAGTCTGCGGACAGGCCGGCTTTTGCGCCAATGCGGTTGGGTGTTGCCGGTCCAAAAGGCATGACAAGGGATAGAGCATTGTCCGGCTGAACCTTCCGTATCTCTCTTTGGGTCAGGATTCCCGTTCCATAGGCGTTTTTACTCATGGGGCCTTTAAGCCAGCCCATAAGATTCCCTTCTTTCGCGGCATTCTCCGACACACAGAATTCAAACACGTGCCGGTATAAAGCGTCAAACGTTGAGTAGAGTGCGCCGGTGCCCGGATCGTTTTCGGAATTCATTATCCTGAACGCAAAAAAGGTTGGGCTCTGTGCAAGCTCGTTTCTGAAATCAGGGGCATTGCTTAAAAACCCAAGGTCGAAACGCATTGCTCCGCTGGAGCCGAGCTTTAGAGTGCTTTTCAAGTCGGCGGAAACCACAATACCATTTATTTTTTTCGAATGCAGGTTAAGCACATATTGTGTTGGTGAAATTGTATCGACTTTAAGCCACGAAGTGTCATCCGACGAAAGGGCAAACTCTGCGGACAACAGGATGTTAAAAGCCTTCGGGTCTATCCATGGCGCGGTTCCGAAACCGGCTCTTCCGGCGTATACCATGGTCCGCTGAGCAATAGTGTCGGCGAGTTCAAGATCTGCGCCGTATGAATACCGGTTATCAAAAATAGTCAGGAACGAACCGCCCACCGACAACTGCGGTATAAAACCCATCGAAAGATTGGTGCCGAAGCAGTATTTGTCCATTAACGTGGAATCGAGTATCACCTTCTTCTGACCTGGTTCATTATCAGTGACCATCTTTAGACGGGAGCCCAGCACATTCAGATGAAACTCCCTGAAAACCGGCACGATCTCCGCATCGAAATTCATGTTCACACCCTGCATAAGACGGTCGTTATCGCCAAGGAACACCTCGTCCATCGCCATTTTCCGCTGACGAGCGAAGATTTCCGGCTCGTATGGTATTTCGATGTCCGGCGAATAGAGGGTTAACGGGCTGTACTTCTGCCTGAAATCGCCGACATTATACGAGAATACACTCTTAACAAGCCCATTCACGCTTATCCACCGCGAACTGATCGGATTTTTATACGATGACCAGAGGTTGCGCCAGTCCTGGTGCAGGCGGAATATCAGGCGGCCGGAGACCGCACTGTTAGGCCGGGCCGAGATGTCAAAGTCCACCGATGTAAATTCAACGCCCTCATCCTTGCGGAAGGATTTTCGTACCCCGTCACCATCAACCCTCGACAGCAGGAACTGCGACCTGAATTCGCCGCTGAAATTAATACCTGCCTTTGAAAGGACTTTTGATACAGCGTTTTCAATTCTGGCAAGACGGGATTGCTCAACCGTTCCAAGGCTGTCCGAAGCAGCCCATACCGTCATTGCAAGCATGACCGATAGAATGCATGTCTTTCTTATCATGATAAACCCTTTCATATAATGTTTCCTTTTACTTTATTTTCGTAATTATGTTTTATTATCTTCATATCCTTAGGGGATTGATGTTTGATTCGTATGCTATAGATATGCCGTCCCTACGGGACTAATGTCCAAACTCCGGCGTCCCTACGGAACTGCGATCGAATGTAATACGATATAAAACATTCCCCTTCCATATAAAAAATCTTACATCATAAATCTTAAATTCTTTTATCCCACCTAAAAAAACATCGCTATTTCCAGCGACGCCAGAAACGCCGAATAATTATTACCAGTAAAACTCTCGTCCTTGTGCGTCATCCACTTGAAACGGCCGTGCAGGCCCATACGCTCGAGCGCGTCCCATTCAAAGCTGATACCATACGCTGCGTCTTTGTAATTGATAGGAACACGTTTGATGATCGGATGGGCAAGGTCTTCCTTGCCGTCAGCACTCACAGCTAAATTCATCCAGGCCTTGTTTGAGCGCCAGTTCTCATATCCGAGAAGCAAACCGCAATACAGTTTCTTCGTCAGGGCAATATACGGTTCAAACCGGAGGTACACGCTCCATAGAAGCATGTCTTCTGCCTCATCATTCACAGCAAACCCTTTAAACGCAGTCGACACGCCGTTTAATGCCGCATACCCTGCTAAAAAAAACTCATTTTTGTACCTGATGAGTGGACCGACATCATACGCTGCATCAACCTCGAAGTTAAAGGTATATTTTTTATGCATCGGTACGAAGCCGTGGCCATCGCTTTGCAACTCGTTGATAGTCACAGTCACGGTGTCGCCATTTACATTTACTATCTTTCCAGCACTGCCGGCAGACACCTCACGGTAGCCATCGATCACTCCCTTTCTGCACAGGATATTATAGAGCACCTGCAGGGAATCATCATACGGCACAAAACCTTCAAACATGGAATGGTAGTCTGCGCGAAGGCCTCCCTGTTCCGGACTCTGTTCAAGATGGGCATTTTCATTATCACCCCCGTTCACGTCACTATGCGGATCATAGCTCTCATCGCCCATGCGCCGGTCATATTTTCGTTTAGGCATCGGAAAATCAACCGTCCCCACGCCAAACATGGTATACGTCGATTTAATAAAGGTATTCAGATCCTGGCCATTGAGGCGATACGGGAAGAAAAGAAGGTCCCGCCCTTTTTCCGGCTGAAAGTGCTGACCGTATTTCACTCTGAAATGACCGTAACCGGATATCTTCGGCGCAACGGTCAACTGGGCGCCCGCCATATTCTGGAAATAGGGTGAAGCTTCCGATTTTGCTACGAACGTACCGGTCCCCAGGCAATTTGACCCGAACGCAAAAAAGGCGTCCATGGGCGCTGCGAATGAAAACGGTGAATAAAAGCCCTTTTTGATATATGCGAGATCAACGCCCCATGCCATCACCTTTGAATCATATCCGACCGTAGTATAAACAGCAGGGACAAAATCCGAGTAGGTGTGCTCACGCTTTTTAACTGTCAACGGTATGTTTTCGCGGTTGGTTTCCACCGTATCACCCCACACCCAGGTAGTATCCGTTACGCTGAACCCGACATCGGTATGAAGGGTGATATGCGACCCCACACTTCCCTGCAGGTCTATGGAAAACACCTGCGGCTCCTTATAGAATCCCTTTCCGCAATCAAGCGGTGTTGAATCTGCCAAATACTCTGTCGCCCACAGGGAACCGTTGACAGAATCATATTGCAGGCTGAACATACTGTTGAAAAATACGCCCCAGGGGTATTGGGCGTAGATGATATCATCAGAAGTGATTATTCTGTTATAATTCAATCCCAGGTTGAGGGCTTTAATTTTCTTTGCAAGCCGCGCATGGAGCGTATGGCGGTACGAGTCCGAATAGCCCGTTTCAACGATTACAGGTTTCTCCTCCTCCGCAGCATATCCCAGATCCGTGGCAAAATCCATATACTCGCGCTCAAACGCATCGTATTCCGGGAACTTTGCATACAAAAAATTAAAATATAAGTCGGCCGGCAATTTGATGCTTTCCAGATTAATCCCGTTAAAGGCTTTTTTATGCCAGGCTGCGCGGCCGGTCTTCTCTCCGGTGGCCACGGTTGATTGAAAATACTCCGACACCGGCTGCTCCTCTTCGTATTCCAGATAGTCCCAGGCAAAGGAGCGCGGCTCCGCTTTCCATATGGTCAGCGGCGACGCCTCGGTCCAGATGATGCTTCCGAGTTTGAGCCAGAAGGAGGCGGGCGTTGTGTTGATCGCAATGCCTGCGCACATATCCTCGAATATATTTACCGGTTTGTTATTGGAATAATAGTGGCTGCTGGTTGTCGCGAGTCCGCTGCTATCAACGATGCGCATAAGGTTTCCCGGAAACTTCGAGGTAAACCCGAGTTTCGACCAGAGCGTCAGGTTTCTTCCCGGCTGAACAACCATCCCGAGACGAACCCCGCCCGTTACCTGCATCCGCGAGCGGTCGCCTTCCAGAAAAGCCGGATTGTCGACAAATGAGTGATCCTGGCCTTTCAATCTGACCTCGCCGGTAAACGAAATCGGGCTGGACGCGCCGAACATTACTGTGGAGAGAACCCGGTCCTCCAGAAACGGCAGCGCATTGTCCAGACTGTCGAGCCTCTGTTTGTCGGTGGTATGAAGATCTGCGGCTGATGCTGCAAACAGATTCCGCGCACCTGCAGCCGACAGTATACAAGCAGCTGTTATGATCATTTTCAAGAATGTTATATTTCCTGACAAGAAAAACCTCCCGGTAAAAATCTATCCTCTCTATAAAGTACTCTTACAAAATTTCTTTATGCGGTGAATACTCCCCGTTGCATATTATCTCTTAATCCACTCCTTATGAATATCCGGAATATCCTCCAATAACTGAAGTGTGTGCCCGCTCTGCGGCCTGAATGCCACAGTATCAGGACTCCCCTGTTCCACAATCTGTCCCTTATGCATGATGAATATTCTGTCACTCACATAATAGGCCAGGCCTATATCGTGGGTAATAAAAATAATCGTCATTTTAAGCTCCTGTTTCAGCTTCATCAGGTATTCCAGTATATTCGCCCGCACACACGCGTCAACCATGCTGGTCGGCTCGTCAGCGATGAGGACTTTTGGCCGCAGAGCGAATATTCTGGCAAGGAGCATGCGCTGCATCTGACCGCCCGATAATTCAAAGGGATATTTCCCTTCGATCTCGTTTGGTTTGATGTTAACGGCTAATAACGCCCCGTCCACGCGCTCCTTCACTTCCCGCCGGGAAGGCTTCTGTTTAAATATGCAAAACGAGCTTTCCAGCTGGGAACGGATGGTAAAAAACTGGTTGAAACAGCTGAAAGGATCCTGAAACACCGGCTGCACTTCACGCCAGTGCTCCCGCAGATTTTTGATCTCCCTGCCGGAATATAAAAATTCTCCTGCCGTCGGCTTGATAAGGCCAAGCATCATCTTTGCCAGCACACTCTTGCCGCAGCCTGATCCGCCAACAATAGAGACAATCTCCTCGTCCTCGATGGTAAAAGACACCGCATCGATAGCCTTGACGGATTTCTTTCCGTGGCCGAATATGCGGGTAATACCGGCAGCCGCGAAAATATTTGTTTTATGCTGCATACTGGCACCTCACCAGTCTCTCGCCGACAATGCGGATCTCCTGTTTGCAGATTTTACACTCTTCCCTGGTTTCCTTGCAGCGGTCTGCGAATCTGCATCCCGCTATAGTTTTCACCAGGTTGGGCGGGGCGCCGTCGATGGTTACGGGTTTCCTCTGTTTCTGGTCGGGTTCGGCACTCAGCATAGAACTCATGAGCGCTTTTGTATACGGGTGGCGCGGATCAAAAACAATCTGCTCGGCGGTGCCCATTTCCACAATCTGGCCCGCATACATGACGCCGATCCTGTTTGCCACATGCCGCAGCAGCGGCAGCTCGTGGGTGATAAAAATCATGGTTGAAAATATTTTTCTTTCCAGCAGGTCGAATATCATTTTAATAACCGCCTTCTGCGTGGTCACATCCAGAGCAGAGGTGGGCTCGTCCGCAATCACCAGTTTCGGATTGAGCAGTGTCGAAATCCCGATAACCGACCGCTGCCGTTCGCCTGCGGTGAGCTGAATCGGATACGAGTTCAGCACCCGGTCGGTTTCCATGCCCAGCAGCTCGAAACGATCGTGCAATCGTTTGTAAATCGCTTTTTTGTCGCCGCCCTTTTCATGGCTGTTTATAAGGTCCGCCGCAAAATTCTTGATTTTGCGCGTGGGGTTCAGGCTGTTGAAAGCGCCCTGTGGAATAATCGAGACCTTCCGTGCCAGCACATTCTCCCGTATATCCTTTGGTGTTCTGTTCATGAGCGATTCGCCTTCAACCAGCACATCGCCGGATGTCGGACACAGGGGAGGAATAAACAACCCCATGCACCCGTTCACCAGGGTCGATTTCCCGCAGCCGGATTCCCCCGCAATACCAAGCACTTCGCCCTGCTCGATTGAAAAGGAGACCCCGTCAACGGCATGTACCTTGTCTCCATATCGCAAGAGATAGTGAAGCCGAAGGTCTTTAACTTCAAAAATCGGCATACAAACTCCTATTTACGCAGGCGCGGGTTAAAAACGGTTTCCATCGACGTATTCAGGGTGTACAACGAAAAAACAATGACGGTTAATAGCACGGTTGCCGGTATGAATGCCCACCAGATCCCGTCATTCAGCGCATCATTATTCATGGCACTCTCCAAAATTATCCCCAGAGAAACCGTGTCAAAAGGACCAAGCCCGATCATGCTTATGGTTGCCTCCATTGCCACGCCCGTAGCTACCTGTATGATAAAAACCATAAATACATACGAGAGCAAATACGGCAGGATATGCAGCATGGCCAGCTTCAGCGTTCCTGCTCCGTTTACGCGCGCAAGCGCGATATGATCCCTGGCCTTCAGGCTCGACGCCTGTGCGCGCACCGACCGTGTCGTCCACGTCCAGGTGGTGCAGCCGATGATAATGCCGATAAGCTCAAGCGACCGCCCCTCGGTAAGGCTCGCGCTGATCAATATCAATACGACAAACGTCGGTATGACCAGAAACAAATTGGTTACCATATTAATAAGGTCGTCGATCCATCCGCCTTTGAATCCGGCATACACACCCAGGAAAGTGCCCACGGCAGTTGCAATAATACCCGCGAATAAACCGACGTACAGCGAAGAGCGCAGCCCGGCAATAAGAAGCGATACCATATCGACACCCAGGTTGTCGGTGCCAAGCAGGTGTTCCGCGTTCGGCGCCATATAGGGAGGGCCGACTTTTGAAATCACGTCGATAGGGTAAAAAAACGGTCCGAGTAATGCCAGAAAAATCGTCAGAAGAAGAAGACCGACGCTGAAAACAAACGTGGGTAATTTCAGCAGATTAACAAGTAGTTTCATACATTATGCTCCCGCCATTCCCGCTTTTACCCGCGGATCAAAAATGGCAATAACTATATCAACGGTAAAGTTCGCAGCAATAATCATGATGGCAACCAGCAGGGCGGTTCCCTGAATTAGCGTATAATCCTGCCCCTGGATCGCTTTCAAAATGGTAGTGCCTAATCCAGGGTATGAGAAAATGATTTCAGCGATCAACGCGCCTCCGATCATATTTCCCAGATTAAGGGCTACGCCCGTCAATTGCGGAAGCATGGCATTTCTGAAAACATAACTGATGATCCTGTTCTCTTTTATGCCGAGATACGAAGCGTATCGTATATAGTCGGTGCCAAGCTCGTATATCCCCATAGAGCGCATGCCGATGGCGTACCCGCCAAGTAGCACAGGGAATATCGACATAAAGGGCAGGAAATAATAGTAACTGGCGTTGGAAAAGAATTCCCAACTGAAACTGTAATGAATATTGCTTGCATAGCCGCCGGTTGTCGGAAAAATCGGCCATACAATACCGAACTGGTACTTCAACAGCATACCGAACGCAAAGAAAGGAATGGAACACACCAGCAGGGAGAGCGGAAAAAAAAGATAGTCGAAAACGCCTCTCTTATAGGCGGCCAGCGCGCCGAGAATGTTACCTAACAGCCAGCCGAGAATTATTGCCGGCAACTGAAGGGCAAAGTCCCACGCCACCGCCTCTATTACTATTTCGCTGACTTTTTTCGGATAATTCATGAACGAAGTACCCAGGTCTCCCCGCAGGCACATTCCCAGATATGAAACGTACTGACTCCAGAGCGACGAGCGGACCGGCTTACCGTCTGCATCTCGAACAATCGCCCCATCGGGATCCAGTTTTACCAGTCCGAACTCCTTCAGATACCCCTCTTCCTTGACCTGGATAGCGTGCTGGGTTTTCCCCGCCCCGTGTTTGGCAATAATAATATCTACGGGATTTGCCTTGCCCAGACGGGGAAGCACAAAATTAACCGATATGGCAACCAGAAAGGTAAGAAAATACCAGCCTCCGCTTCGCAGAATATATCGAGTTGTCGGGTATTTTTTAAGCATATGTCGTGTTCCTTACTTTTTTAACGTGATCTCCCAGAGTATATTTCTGCCTGCGCCAAAACAGGGAGACTGCGGCGGCGCATACGGATTCTCCTCAGTCGGAAAATTTGTCCACCCTTTTATGCTGAATTCAAAAAAATATTCGGGCCGGTACACCAGCGGCAGGGTTGGCTGATCCTGCATGAATATTACATTCAAAGCGCGGTATGCCTGTATCTTTTCCGCCTCGTCAGAAAGCGCCGGAATGATGCGAAGCAGGCTGTCGACCGTCGTGTTATATCCGGGCTCTTCCGGATTGTTGTATCGTCCGAAATTTTCCGTCATCCGCTCGCCCACCGGCCTCCAGTTGCGCGCCGACATGATGGACTGAAAACGCGACCACGGCAGCGAAGGACTCAGGGTTCCGGCCGGGGTATCCATGAACAGATCGAAATCGCCCACCATCTGCGACTGATAATACAGGCTCTCGTCACAGGCGCCTTCCCGCACGTCGATGCCCGCGGCGCGCAGGTCTTTGGTCACCAGCTTTACCATCGCCTCGAAATCAGACCATCCCGTGGGAACCTTGATATACAGTGTCGGGATTCTTTCGCCCTTCCAGTTTATCATATAGTCAAGTTTACCCTCTTTATCCAGTACCGACGTATACCCCGCATCGGCAAGCAGTTTTTTAGCCATCTCCGGATTATAGGCCGGGCCGTGCCGTTGAACGTCTTCCTCCGCATAGTACGCCTTTTCAATGCCAAAGGGCAGAATAATTCCCGGTTTTACATCCGGGCTGTAACCGTCAAACGCCAATTCGTTGACATTTTTATAATTTATCGCAAACGCCATCGCGCGTCTGAACGCTTTATCGTTCAACGGATATCTGGTACAATTTATGGTAATCATGGGAATGACGGCAGGAACAAAATAGGGCGCACTGGAATACCATGTCCTCACCCCGGCTTTTGCCTTCATCCAGATTCTGGGCATATAATCCGACGAAAAATCCAACTCTCCTTTTTGCAGGGCAATACTTGCGTGTTCATTACTTTTATATATCGGATGGATGATAAATTCGGGTTTCGGCAGACGATTCTGATACAGTACGGCAACTCCCCAGTAATCATCACGCCGTTTGCACACAACCTTTTCATTTGAATACACATACAGGGTGTAGGGGCCGGATACGACAGGATCTTTATCCATTTTGTCCTGTAACAGCTTCGAAAAATCGTTATTGCACTCTTTTATTTTCGCTTCCATGATATGGCTCGGCATTATCACCGTTTGAATCATGACATCAAGAATAGCCAGCGGATTATCCTCTTCCTTACCTATATAAAAATTTACTCTTTCTGCCTTGCCCTCTCCCTCGGCAATAGTATCCACGGTGATCGAATCAATGTAATCCCATATATACCCATACGGTGCATCTTCGTAGCGTTTCCCGATTTCATAAGAAAATTTCACATCAATAGAGGTTAATGGCGTATTATCACTCCAGCGGGCTGCAGGATTTAATACAAATGAAATAACCGAGTCGGTTTGAGAATGGAGCCGGGCAAGCAGCGGATCTATTTTATTCGTGAGTGTATTGTGAATCACCAGATGTTCGTACATCAGGTTACTGGGAAACCAGACCGGAAAGCTGGGGTTTTGATCCAAAGGATTAAACGTGGTAGGATCGCCCCATTGAACACCGGCCAGATACATGGTTTTTTCCCGTGGAAACGAGGTAATATCAACTGCACCCCCCTTTTTTTTGGTGCAACCCGGAAATACCAGGCATAAACATGCTGTAAAAAGAACGCTGTATCTCTTGATTTCCTTCATTTTTTTCCCCTTTTTATTACTTTCCGGTTTATTCAACAGCCGGTCTGTTTTAATCATTATTATATAGTTATTGTATATTACTTTACTATACTTTATTAAGCCCTTATATCTGATTATCGATTTTAAACATTTTTTTATCCCGCACCCTCTTTTTTCAACGTGATAACCTTGCACTCTACCGCATTATCTTTTTAAATATCAAATAGTTATTAGTATTTTTGCTGATAATTTTAATTCGTTTTTCCATACATTTATCATAAAGATACTAAAATTGGGCAGAGAAAAAATGGGCAATAAATTAATGATAAGAAATTGGGGGAAAAATGATAAGAAATGCTAATATCCCAGCAGCAAGCATCAGGGTTCTGGTTTGAAAGCGTATACTCTTTTATGATTCATACGTTAATCCTGATGATACTCATGTTTTCCAATCCACAGTTTTTTTCGGCAATGTATTCTCAATGGCTGGAAATTCTTCGATCACTATTTTGCAAACGGTATGATACTATAAACTGCATTAAAATAAATAATTTGTAAATAAAAGTTACCATTATGGTAACTTTTATTGTATATTAATAGTATAGGAAAAACCGTATGAGGATTTTTTCAAAATCTACTTTGATTAAATTTTGGACAAAAAAAGAGTATAGAGACTCAGAAGAACCTTTAAAATCATGGTATGATGAAGCATTTAAAGCAAATTGGTCGTCTCCTAATGAAGTAAAAAAACAATACAGGAATGTTAGCATTATTGGCAACGAAAGGCTCGTTTTCAACATTGCCGGGAATAAGTATAGATTAATAGTTGCGGTAAAATATAAATATAAAAGGATGTTTATCTGCTTTATAGGAACACACAAACAATACGACCAAGTTAAAGCTGAGGAGATATGGGATATATGAAAATTAAACCTATTAAAACAGAATCGGATTATCAGGAAGCATTAAAGGAAATCAAAAAACTCTGGGATGCAACACCCGATACCCCTGAAGGCGACAGACTCGAAATAGTAATGGCGCTTGTAGAGTCATACGAAAATAATCATTACCCGATTGACCCGCCTGACCCTGTTGAAGCAATTAAATTTCGCATGGAACAACAAGGATTGAAACAAAATGATTTAGCCGAATATCTAGGCGGGAAAAGCAGAGTTTCGGAGATTCTACACAAAAAAAGACATTTAACCGTGAACATGATTAGAAAACTGCATAACGGATTGGGTATTCCGCTTGAATCGTTGTTGGCGGAAACGACCTGATGGTTTCTTTCGATTTTGATGGTTTCTGTACTCACAGGTTGTGCAGTTGTACAATAGCAGACCTTTTATTCCGCAACAACAACGCCTCAAAAACAACGCGTTGTTCATAACAATTTTTATACAAAACAACGCGTTGTTTTGTATATTTTCGATGAAAAGCCTCCACCAGTTCATGTTCGACAAAAAACTAGACCGTGCCCTGCGCTTCGACCGTAATCCGCCGTCACAACTCGACCTGTCCGTAAAAACAACGCAGGGCGATACCGTTCGTTACCGTCTCTATAGTCTCCCCCTGTATATGGCCGGATTTGCTGACAGGATACTCTGAGCCGGTTCCGTACTCGATGCAACGTGTTTCCTTCAGAACGAATAATAGAGCGCAGTCTCCGCGCTGAACTGTGCGCCAAAATCGTCGGGCAACTCGACCAATCCGGCATAGCCGAACATGATGTTGAGCGAAAGGTGCCAGAAGTGGATATCGATTCCCGGGCCGGCGCCAAAATAGATAGCTTTATGTTCTTCATCCGCACCGTCATTTGTCGTATCATCATTATTAATATAGCGATAGAGCCCGTGGAATCCCGCATAACCGAGTAAATTGACGAATCGCGCCTGTTTGAATATGCGTAATACACTCAGGCCGGCGCTTACCCATTGCTCATTCTCCGAATACAGCGGCGCCATATTTATCTGAAATCCAAACTTGCTGGGAAACCAGTGGCGGTATGATAACCCGTTTCCGGTCACGAATCCGGCTCCGGCGCCGATATTGTGCGGATAAAAACTCTTTTCTACCTCAGCCGCAGGTTTTTCCTGGGCTGCATACAAAACCGACGACAGTAGAATCCACAATAAAACGCCTGTTGTTACCTTTTTCATAGAGTCACACCCCTTTCCTTTTACTTTCAGGCCGATTGATTTATATACCTTCCAGAACAAACCCGAGCTGTTCGTGCAGATCGTTGATCTCCTTCTGCCAGAACGTATTCCCGCCCCAGTCGGGAAAATTTTTCTTAAATTGCGCATCGTCCACCTGCCTGCTGCACCAGGCAAGGAAATAGATCATGCGCATGGCGCGCAAACACTCTATACAACGGAGCCCGGCGCGGTCGAACCGTCTGAAGCGCTCGTATCCCGCAATAAACAGCTCTATCTCGCGGGCAGCTTTATCCGCGCGATCAGGCAGGAGAAGCCACAGGTCCTGCACGGGCGGCCCCATGGCCATGTCGTCAAAATCGATCAGAAGCAGGCCCTCGTCGAGCCGGTCGAGAATATTACCTCGATGGCAGTCGCCGTGTATCCGGATCCGTTCCAGCCCGGAAAAAAGTCGCGCTGCCGTCTCGACAAGCTGCATGGCCGCTGCTTTATACTTGTCCCGGAACGAAGCCGGAATGATGTTCGCGCACAGATGTGTGACATCGGCGAGCGTCGACTGCATCGGGTCGATCGTGATACGGTTGGCAGCCGGTCTCGCTTCGCCACACAGATGCAGCCGCGCAACAAGCGATCCGAGCCGCAGCCAGTCTGCGTCACCGGTTATATCAAGCTGTCGCCCGGCTCGCCGGGGAAACAGCGAAAACAGATAGCCGTCGTGTTCGCCGATAGTCCCGCCGTTTTGAAGCGTCATCGCCGGAACGACCGGAATCTCTGCTTCGCTGCAATCGCTTGTAAACCGGTGCTCGTCCAGAATCGCCCCCCGGCTCCAGCGCCCGGGACGGTAAAACTTGGCAATTAGCTTCGTGCCATCGACCGCGCGCAGCTCGTACACACGGTTGATATAGCTGGGCAACGCAAGGATGTGACCGGTACAACGGACACCCAGCGCCGTCTCGGCAGCGGAGAGTATCATATCCGGAACCAGACGTTCAAATGACATCAGTACAACTCCCCGGCATACATTGCAATGTGTAAAATATCATTCCTTTAAAAATTCCTGTATACAATATAGTTCATATAGGTACACTGTATGCTATATGCCCTGCAGAAACAATTCCAGGTAAACCTGAATAACCGCTTAAAAATAACCTGTTACTATTCTTCTCGTAATTATTTCATCTGCTCTTGATATATTTTTAACTAACTGTTTTGAAAATACTGCAACAGGTTACAGCGAAATATCGTCATCATTTCATCACATTTGGGAAACAGCGATTTACGTATTGCTTATACTTGAAATTAATCAACTTGTTCTTTCATAGAGAGTTACAGTATTCCAGGAGAGGTGCCTGAGCGGTTGAAAGGGGCGGTCTCGAAAACCGTTGAGCGGAATTTCTGCTCCCAGGGTTCGAATCCCTGCCTCTCCGGTATATTATTCGTTTCCACAAACTACGCACTTTTTTCGTACATTCTTCAGGTTATTTCACACGCTCCTCCACTGTAATCGGGTGAGGTCGGGTGGGGGAACAATCAAAAGTATACAATGTAGATACAAATTACTTTTTTCTTTGCGATTTGTAGGGAAGCTGTTCCGTAGATATAAATGAAGCGGCCTGTTCGAACTCAGGGTCTTTGTGAATTAATGTAGCAGACAGTATGGAAGCGGTTGCTGCAATAAAGGCATCGGCCAGTGAAAGACGGCAATGAGCTTTGATCCGTCCGGCAAGAAGCGTCAGGCGTTCGTCAGATTCAATTATTGAGAGGCGTAGAGCCTTTACCATTACAGCCAGGGCTTTGGCAGCCGACTCGCCCTCTTCCTGCCATGTCACATAATAGAGTTCCGCAAGTGTTATAAACGAAATAAAGGCTTCGCATTCCCCGCGCGCTGCGGCCTCTACAATCTCTTCCACACGATCAGCGCCTTGCTCTTCCTGGGCAAAGGCGAACAATGCCGATGTGTCAAGCACATATCGTTCAACCACGTTTTCGCTCTTCCATTCTTGACCGGGCTAGCGCTTTCGAGAGATTGCCCCCCCGATATTTACCACGCAAGGCTTTAACCGGGTCCGCAGGTACCGGCACAACGTTGATGCTATGCCCGTCATCGACCCACTCAAGCCGGGTGTGCGGAACGATATTGTAACGACGCCGGACGGATGCAGGAATGACCG
>Ga0105099_10000796_pt1 | contig 20990 bp, 16 predicted proteins | sample PPLLak3cmMay2015_2_FD_79138 | JGI IMG/M metagenome (GOLD analysis project Ga0105099, IMG submission 79138) | Freshwater sediment microbial communities from Prairie Pothole Lake near Jamestown, North Dakota, USA - PPLs Lake P8 Core (1) Depth... | ecosystem: Environmental > Aquatic > Freshwater >... | reverse complement strand
TCTGGGGCGCCTGCCCGATTTGTGCGCAAACCACAGCCCGGCATTCTTTCAAAGCCTCTGCCGTAGTAGTGAGAACAGGCTTCCGCAGACCATGATCAGGATCGCCCGAACAGTACTTTTCCACCTTCTTCTCTTCTTTCAGGGTAACGGCGTCACCCTCAACCTCATAAATATAAAAGAGATCCGCATGACCGAAATGCTCGTTGATCTCTTTCCCATCCCGTGAAGCTACGGCAATCAGCATGGTATTCTCCTCCGGTAGAACCTGAGACGCAAGAAATGAGCAAAGGGAAGAAAACAGAACAACCTCACCAAGACAGCGATTTTTCCTCCATCAAGACTCACCTCTTGCGTCTCACGTCTGACCTCTTACGCCTGACCTCGCAGAGACTGCTACAGCTCGATCGGCGCAAACGTGAACGACTTCTTCGAACAGGTTCTGCCGCAAGCCATGCAGCCGATGCAATTGCCGGGATTCTCGACCTTCATGAACATTTTTGCGGAATCATCCTCGTCCACCTCTTCAAAAGTCAGCACATCGTGTGCGCAGACTTTGAAACAGCGGCCGCAGCCGATACAGGTTTCTTTGTCAATGGACATGATAAATTCAGGAGTCCACTCTTTTTTGTCTCTGGTTAGCCCGGTAATGTATGTCATGGTACTATTCCTCCATCTTGTTTTTGTTATTGGGTCAGGAAAGCCCCTGCCCGATCTTGTTTCGAAACTGCCCGTCCTCTCTGCGACCTTAATCCTCCATAAACGAAGGAATGCTGTCCTTGTTCATAGCCTTTCTCATCCACGGAGGAGGGTTCACCCGCAGAACTTCCTGCAGTTTTTCGACTATTTCCGTGACGCTTGTCTCTTTACCCGTTTTCATGGGGTGAACCTTATGGGCAACGACCTTGGCTGCTGCCGGTCCGCCAATCTGCAGAGTATAGACGATGGCACAATCGCCCAACACGGCAACTCTTGAAGCAATTTTGTCCTCTTCATCGTCACCCGTTTGCACAACCGGAACCGTTTCCAGAAAACGGGCCTCGTCCGGCCCGATCTCCCAGACGCAAAAGCTGTTGGCCATGCCGAAGTGCTGATCAATCATTTCTCCGGTTGAACTGGTAAATGCTACTTTCATAATTAACCCCTTTGTCATCCACAGATTTCACAGATTTTCGTCATAAGATAAGGTCGGCAATACGGCGTCAGCAGCCTATAACCGGCTTCCTGATTTTTTACTCAATCTGTGTAATCTGTGGATATCCCGTTTTAATTGTGCGCCAACTTCTGCGCCTCCCTGGCATTTTCCTGAAAGATATTGGCCGTCTCAAAAAGAAGATTCATGGTTCCCTTGTAGCCGACCCTCAGCTTCTGATGGGCACCAAGGCGGTCGAAAACCGGCAGACCGGCTCGCAGATGGGGAATGCCGCCCATTTTTGCCGCCGCCTGGCGACCATTGCTGTTGGCAACCAGCAGATTGCTCTCGGCAATCACGCCTTCCAGATCCTCAAGATCGCCGACGTAGACGTTCTCAGCGGGCAGGGCATCCAGCCCACGCACCCTGGTGGCTGAGAGGGCGGACTGGATACTGCATCCCATGCCGGCCAGAAAATTCACCATCACCTTGAGCAGGTCTCCCTCCAGGGCAAGGGTAATCTTCTTGGTGCCGAACTGGTAATGGGAGTCCACCATAGCGTCCATGAGCCGGCTTCGCTGACGACGGAACTTCTCGGGAATCATGCGTCCGGAGATTGCCGCCAATGCCTCCATGAACTGATCTACTTCGGCAAAGCCGGTACTGGAGGTGAATCCGTAGGCCGGAGTACCGAACCGCTCGGTAAGCTTTTGAGCAGACTTGGCCAGCGAATCACCGATGTACAACGTCGCGGCACTCCGACCAGCCTGCCTGATCCGATCGACCGGTATCCCGCCGACGGAAAGTGCGGAAACAGTGGCATCCACATGGCCGTCCAAGGCACAGGAGATATCCGGTATGACCACCGGGTCGAGTCCAAAGGCCTCGCAGGTCTCCTTCACCTCCTCCACGTCCGCCGGGCTAAGAAACGCACCGGGCAGGATGGTCACCTGGTTCGCAATAACCTCGCCGGCCTCCGGCAGGGTGGCGCAGATTGCCTCGACCGCGGCGGCATAGCCTTCCTGGAGCGAACCGCAGTAATCCGGAGTGGCAGCATGAATGACCGGGACGTCAGCCAGCGCAGGGTTCTCTTCCCGGAACTGGAAGATTGCACTCCTCACGTCATCGCCCATGGTTTCGGTCAACCCGGAGGTCATCACACCGACCACGTCGGGATTGAATTTTTCGATAACTTTTTTCAGACCTTTTTTCAGATTTTCCCAGCCACCGAAAATAGCGGTGTCCTCGCTCATACTGGTACAGTTGAGAGCAATGGGCTCCTTGAAATGCCGGGACAGCTGCAGGCGAATGAAGGTGGAGCAGCCCTGGGCACCATGGAGGAGACCGAGCATCTGGTCGATCCCCAGAAAAGCCAGTGTCGCTCCCAGAGCAGGGGAGTTCTTCTGCGGATTGACCGTAGCGTTCTTGGTCGGCATTATGACCCGAGATTCCTTCATGTTTTCAGCGAGATACCTCTCTGCATGCCCCTTGGCAAAAGATACGTCGGCATTAAGCTCCTCCGGGCTCTTTTCCCAAGGTGCTTTCTTATTCAGGACCGGCCAGATGGGATTATTCACCGTCAGGTCCAGCTGCTTGGCAAAGGTTACCATGCCTTCATATCCGGCATAGGGATGGGTACGGCCATGGTTTATATCAAGAAATGGTGTTTTGGTCTTCAGGGCCAGAAACTTGGTCTTACCGCCGGCCACGATCAGATCGGGCAGCTTCTCGTACATGACCTGCAGAAGCCCGGAACTGCTGGTGTCCTCAATGATCTGGGCATCCTTGTGCATCAGGGCCTTCATGCGATAGAAATCTTCAAGGGTGGAATTCTGGGTTCCGGCAGCCAGGATCTCAACGCCGAGTTCGCTCAGGGCATTGACCATCGACCAGGTCTTGACGCCACCAGTAAAGAGCACCGAACTCTTTCCTTCCAGCCGGGCCCGGTACGGGGCGAGCTTTTCACGGCACTTCTCTTCTTCCTCGGCAATAAGCCTTTCCACCCGCTCCTGCATAACCCTTTTTTCCAACCCGTTCACGGCATTGTCCAGCTCCCGGGCAATATCGCGCAAGGCCTTGGCAGTGTCGGTCATACCGTAGAACGACTCCTCAATGTACGGCATGCCATATTTTTTCTGCATCTTTTTCGCCAGGTTCGTAAGGCTTTTCGAGCAGATGATCACATTCAGCTTGGCCCGATGAGCATAGCGAAGGTCCTCGAACCGGGCATCGCCGCTGAAGCAGGAAAGAACACGAATACCGAGCCTGTCGAACAGGGGCAGCATCCCCCACAGGTCACCGGCGATATTGTATTCGCCAATCAGATTGATGTCATAGTCGGTGACAAATTCCGGCTCGGCAGTTCCAATTACGTATTTGAACATTACCTCTCCGGCCAAACGGTTACCGATGTTCTTGTCACCGATGAAGCCAGGAGCATTTACCGGGATAACAGGCATCGCCACCTTGTCCTGAGCCGCCGTGCAGACCGCCTCAATATCGTCGCCAGTCATGGCGGTGACGCAGGTGGCATAAACGAAAATTGCCTTTGCCTCCGGATAGCATTCCGCCAACTCGCGAATCGCCTTGTAGAGCTTCTTCTCCCCGCCGAACACCACATCGTTTTCCAGGATCTCGGTGGTGAAGCCGCGACGGTACAGCTGGGACCCGGAAGAACGGGCACCCCTGTTGTCCCATGAGTTTCCGGCACAGGCGATGGGCCCGTGCACCAGGTGGATTACGTCGGTGATCGGCATCAAGACAACCCGGGCGCCGTCATAGGCACAACTCTTTTCAGCACCTTCGCCGGGCTCCGCCTTCTTGCAGAATTTGGGAGCGCCCTTGTCGTGGGTTTCGCATTCGGTTACATCGTAATAATCGGGCTTTGCCATAATTTTCTCCCAATTGATCGTATTCTTGGTTGCGATTCAGGCAGCTATCGTCTGGAATCGAAAACGGCAAAGGCGCCACGACCCTCAAGGGGAACGGTTGGCGCCTTTGCCAAAAATTGCTGTTGATAACTTTCTTTGTGCAATCCTACTTAGCATTTGGCGTGCCAAAGTAATGCACTTTGATATTTCAGCTAGTTAGCTAGACACGAAGCACTTCCCTGATATTTCCGCACAGCTGAATGCCTTTTTTTTAGTCAGACATTTTCTTTCTTACGCAGACCCTTGTGGCTGGAAACCGGTCCATTCCGCACGTCCCGTGGTCACTGAAGAAAGGCAAAGACCGGCCTTGGTCGCCTGCTGAAACTTCACATCCAAAAAGTTCTATGATAGTGTCGCCTTCTAAAAATATCATCACATCGGCGGTCAATTATAATCACGGACAAAATTCACTGGTTGACTCTATTGTTTTGAGATTATAAGAAGAAACAGCCTGCAGACGGAGAGATTCCCTGGTTTCGGATCGGCAAAGGCGCGTTACACCCTGTCGCTCTTTCATTAAGCAAGAGATTCCCCCCGTGAAATCATACCCATGAAGTACGACACTCTGTGCAGTATTTTCTAAAGCATTGGCTCATTACTACCGAAACAACATAGAGGAGATTTTACGATGAAGGAACAGAACCTGCCTTCGGGGCATCACGAACATGCAGCGACCATAGACTGGAGTGTTCTCGAAACGCTCCGAAGCTTACGCCGTCAAGGTGGCCCTGACCCTGGGACAAAGCTGATAAACATCTTCATAAACTCCTCCCCGGCCCTGTTGGACTCGATGCGAACGGCCATCATGGCAGCAGCCCCGGAGGCCCTTGCCAATGCCGCCCACTCCATGAAATCGGGCAGTTTAAACATGGGCGCATTGGGACTTGGTGAACTCTGCGCAAAACTTGAAAAAATCGGCCGCGGCGGCACAACCGACGGCGCAGAAGACCTGCTTGAAAAAACACAACGAGAGTACCTTGCCGTCGTGGCAGCCTTCAAAAGGACGCTGTCCGAAAGCTGATGGCGAACTCGCTTTACTCTGTACCCGCAGCACACAGAAACCAGCTAAGGTGAACGAAAGGATTACCATGCACAATCACCGTAGAAAAGGGCGTCCCATAGGGAGCAACAGACCTGTGGAGACACCCGGCCTGATTCGAATCACCCTGATGCTTGTCGGGTTATTCACCGTAAGCAGCCTGTCGCTTTCAGCGGCACAAGCCGGCGAACATGCGTTGCTCGCCCCCCCAACTTTGGCGAAAACAGCGCCGCAATTCACCAAACTGACTCTCAAGGACTGTATCGACCTGGCGCTCCGAAACAACCACGCACAGGCCGCCTCTCGCTACAGCATCGAAATTGCCGCGGCACAGCACCGTCAGGCCCTCTCGGCCTACTGGCCGCAGGTGGGCATCAAGGCCACCTACTCGATCCTGGATGAAGACCCGAACTTCATTTTTCCCGGCAGAGACATATCATTGCCGCCGGGCATGTCGATTCCGGTAACCATCCCAGGCGGAATAACGATTCCGCTCACTAGCCTCCCCGTTCCCGAACAGAACGTCAAGCTGATGGACCGCCAGAACTTCGTTGCCTCCCTAAACGCCACGCTGCCACTCTATACCGGCGGCAAGATCAGCTCGATTGTTCGGCAGGCTGATCAGGGGCTCCGCGCGGCAAAAGAGGAATCACGCAGGACCGATCTGCAGGTCACCTACGACACCACCCGCTACTATTACGGGGCGGTCCTCGGCAAGGAGCTTCTCACGATCGGCAGAGATACCCTCGCCCGCATGGAAGTCACTCTGGAACTGACCGAAAACCTTTACACAAAGGGTTCCGGAAGGGTAAAAAAGACCGACTATCTCCGTAACAAGACGATGGTCGAATGGTTGCGCTCGGCCGTCTCGTCCCTGGAGGCGAACGAGAAGTTAGCCAAGGCGGCCCTTACCAATTCCATGGCCATTCCCTGGGACACGCCAATCGAAGTGGCGGCCGAAAACCTCCCCTTCACGCCAGTCAGAAGAGACCTGCATGACCTGGTAAGCGAATCCTATCGGTTCAACCCTGACTGGGCGAGAATGGAAGCCGGCTTGACAGCTGCCGAGGCGAAGATCTGCGAAGCCAGAAGCGGACATCTGCCGAAAGTCGGCCTGTTCGGCAATCTGAACAGAATCGAGAATTCCTATGACAAGGGTATCGTTACCCCGGAAAACAGGAACTCCTGGTCGATCGGCATCGGTCTGGAAATCCCGCTCTTTGACGGCCTGCGCACCACGAATGAGGTACGTGAGGCAAAAGCACGCCTTGCGAAACTCAAAGAGCAGCAGCTACTGCTCCGGGAGGGTCTTGCCCTCCAGGTAAAACACCTCTTCATCCAACTCATGAAAGCGCAGGACCAGCAGACCTCCACCGAGTCCGCCGCGATTTCTGCAGAAGAAAACAGGTCACTGAACGAGCGAGCCTATCAGGAAGAGCTGGTGGAGACGAAAGATGTGATTGAAGCACAGCTGATGGAATCACTGATGAAGGCTCAACACCTGAAGACTCTCTACGACCACCTGGAAGCGCAGGCAAACCTGGACTTTGTCGTCGGCAACGAGGTAGCAGCGCTCATCAAAAGTACTCACTGACAAATCTCAGGACAGAACAGGAAAAGGATAGAATAGAAACCGTGTCTTTACTGAAACGCATCATTGTGACATGCAGCGCCTTTCTCCTGTGCCTCGTGTCGGCCCTGACCGCACATGTCTCCGGGGCCGGACCCGCGACCTTTCATGTCAACATCGGCTTCTCCAGCAAGGCATTCGTGAATGTACCGAGGGAAGATATCAGGGTTGCCGTCCGCATCCTTTCGCAAAAGCTGGCTAGAAAGACTGTCGGTTCGGCCGACTCCCGCATCTATAACTCCTTGGCGGAAATCGAGCAGGGGTTGCTGGCAAAAAAGCTCGATGCCGTGGCCCTGACGCCCGAAGACTTTCTTGCGATGGTCTCCCGAGTGCCTCTCGAGCCGGTAATGGTGACAGCGACAGATAAAGGCCATGAGGTGGAACTGCTGTTGCTGACAAGGAAGGACAGCGGCATCAGCACGGTTCGCGGACTGAAAGATCGAACTATTGCAGTTCCGGCAAGAATCGTCCAATACGGCAACATGTACTTTACCTGGCTGGAAACCCTGCTCATGCGGGAAGGCGCTTACAACAAGGAAGCATTTTTCTCCTTGGTCAAAGAAACGAAAAACCCTTCCCTGTCCTTGATGCAAGTCTTTTTCCATCAGGCCGACGCCTGTGTTGTAACGAGTCAGATCTTCGAGCTGACCTCGGAATTGAACCCGCAGATCAGTAAAGAATTGAAGATTATAGCGCGAGTCGACAAATTGGCCGGGGGTATCATCGTGATTCGTCCCGATCTTCAGGCCGACCTCAAACAGAAACTGATTCAAGCGCTGCGGACCATCCATGAAGACCAGGAGGGACGACAGCTGTTCCTGCTCTTCCAGCTGAGCGAACTTATCCCCTATCGTCCAGAATACCTGCGGGCAACTGAGGCATTTTTTACCGAGCATCGCACTCTCAAACGCGGCATCAGCCGCAAGCATTAAAACCGCACGGGATAGTTAGGGCAAAGATAGATTCACAAAAACGGCAAATTGTGCATCTCAGAAGGGAATGACCTGAAAGCTTGACTGCCAGAGGGTCGGCAACAAAAGGAATCGTGATGAGAATTTTCAACGGGGGGAACATGGTCTCAACTGCGGTAATGGCATCTTTGATCACGGTTATAAGCATTTTACCCGTCCAGAGAGCAAATGCGGGAGAAGATTTCCACCTCAGCCTGGGCTACACGGGCAACGCGTACCAGGATACGACCAATCAGGACATCAAAGCCGCTGTCAGTATCTTGATTCAAAAAGTCGCGTGGAAATATTTCGGCAAAAGCGAGGCCAAATACTACGACTCCGTTTCCGAGATGGCCTCGGCACTGAAAAGCGGCAAGGTCCGAGTTCTGTGCGGGCCGCCCGAAGATTTCATGGAAATGAGGAAGCACGTCCCCGTGGATCCGATCCTGATTTCTGCATCCAGCAGCGGCCACGAAACGGAACTCCTGCTCTTGGTGAGAAAAGACAGCGACATCCGCTCATTGGCAGACCTGAAACGCAAAACGCTGGTGATGCCATACCGGAACCCAATCAACAGCATGTTTCACATATGGATTGAGACTCTGCTGATGCGCGATGGACACAAGAGCATAGAGACGTATTTTTCCGTAGTGAAGAATACCCGGACGACCTCTCGCGGAATCATGCCCGTTTTCTTTCGCCAAGCGGATGCCTGTGTCGTGACCCGCCATATTTTCGACCTGGCTGCGGAGATGAACCCGCAAATCGGCAGAGAACTGGTGCCGATTGCCAAAATGAGCAAGCTGTCTCAAGGCATCATTTCCGTCGACCGCAGGTTGCCCGACGAGGTCAGGGACAAAATCAGACAGGCGTTTCTGACACTTCATGATTCCCCAGATGGCAAACAGCTCCTCTTGCTTTTTCAGGTAAACAAGCTTATTCCTTTTCGGCCGGAGTACCTCACCGCAACAGAAGCGCTTTTTGCAGAGCATCAGCGTCTCAAGACCAGGTTTGACCAACGCGCAAGGAACTCAAGGAACTAATCATGGCCCTTGCCAAATCAGAGAATATACAGACTTCAGACAGGTTTCATCTTGCACCCTGCCCCCCATTTTTGAAATTGCTTGCCCTTGCCCTGACAATGGCCATCGCCCTGCTCGGGCTTGCGCAGGTCACTTTCGCCGACCAGTCTGACTCTTTCCCGAAGATTTTGAAGGTGGGATTCTCGGCCGGGGTGTTTCCCGATGTTGATCAGCGCGATGTGCAGGTGGCCATGCAGCTCTGGACCAAAGAACTGGCCCGCGGTATGGGGATCAAGGCTGATCCGCAAACAGTTATTTACAACAGGACGGAGGACCTGCTTGCCGCGGTAAAAAAAGGCGAGCTGATTGTTGTCAGCCTACCGGCGCTGGAGTTTCTTAAAATCCGCAGAACAGCGCCCCTGTCACCAGCCCTTGTGTCTCTCAGCAATACCGGTAAAATGCGGCAATTCATCCTGGTCACCCACCGCGACAGCGGATTTACTTCACTGCGCGACCTGCGGAACAGATCCATACTTATCGCCGCCAGAAGGAAGTACTCGGCCGGCCAAATCTGGCTTGATGTGCTTTTACTTCAGGATGGAAAGAAAAATCCTGCAACGTTTTTCGGACAGATGAAAGAGTCGGCCTCTGCCTCTCAAGCAATCATGAGCGTTTTTTTCAAGAAGACCGATGCAGCTATCGTCACCCGCGGAACACTGGAAACCAGCGCGGCCATGAACCCCCAGCTTGGCAGGCAGTTGATGGTAATCGCCGAATCGCGCAGTTTCCTCGGAGATATTACCTGCATACCAGACAATGTGAGCGAACGCTTGAAACGCTCGATTGAAAATGCAGCCATGCATCTCCATGAAAACACCGTCGGCAAACAAATGTTTACCCTGTTCCAGATGGACCGGGCCATCCTGTTCCAGCCATCATATCTCGAGGGATTGGAAGAACTGCTGAAGGAACGTGATCGGTTGTTGGCAAAAAAGGTAAATAAAGGATGAAGGATATGACCAGCAAAAAATCCTCGGGCGCTTTTTACGGCAGACATGTTGGGTGCTGCCGAGCTCTTATACCATTGCTGCTGTTCATGCAGCTCGCCGTAACCCCGCGAGCAGCCGGTGGCGCTGAAATGCTCCATACCTCCGTAGCATTTTCCAAAAGCACCTTCCTTGATGTGAGCAAAGACCGGGCCCAGTCCATAGCAGCACTCTGGACCAATATCGTTGCCGATAAATGGGGCGGGACCTCAAGCACGCGCATTTGCAGCACTCTTGCAGAAATCGAAACAGACATCAGATCAAAAAAGATCGACCTGGTGGTTCTTCTCTCCGCTGAATATCTGGAACTCCGGGAAAAGGTACCCCTGGAACCGCTGTTTATTCCGACTAGAGGCAAAGATCTCTACGACCGGCTGGTGCTAGTCGTCAGAAAAGACAGCGGCTCACATTCTCTGACAGACCTGAAAGGCAAGACACTCCTCCAGCAGACAGATCTCAGTACTGACCGCCGCAGTCTGTGGCTCGACACGCTGCTCATACGCCAGGGCGTGCGAAATTCGACGCATTTCTTTGCAAGCACACGTACTATGACAAAACCGTCCACCTGCATATTTACGGTCTTTTTTCGAAAAGCTGACGCCTGTATCGTAACACACCGCAGTCTGCGGGTCATGGCCGAACTCAATCCTCAACTGTCGAGGGATCTGCTGGTCCTGGAGGAATCTCCGCCATGGCCCAGCAGTATCATTGCCGTGAGAAAGGGGCTCCCGGTTCAGCACCGGGAAACCATCCAAGAAGTCCTTGGCACCCTTGAGCAGAGTCCCCAGGGGAAACAGCTCCTTACCCTGTTCCGGATGGACAGTCTGGTCTCGTTTCGACCCGAATATCTCACGCAGATGGAAAAGCTTTTCAGGGAAAACAGACGCCTTAAACTCCAGCGACAATACGGTTACCATGAATAAGAACAAACAGCTTGTCTCCCGTACGATAAAAGTCCCTGTTAAGGCAGTTCCGCTTTGCAGATCCCGGTCAGCAGAAAAACGGGAGGCCTTGAAAAATTTCAATCAGAATATGTTCCTCGGTGTGGCACTTCAATTGCTGAAATAGCTCGAATCAAGTTGATTCTCTGTTCGGTTTTTTTCAATGCTGCTCAGGCTGTATCTTGACACAATAACTTCGTTGCACGAAGAGTATTCAAATCTGGCTCGAAAACCACGAAAGAGGAGATGAAATGCGGTCAGAGACTCCTATGGAAATTACAAAGAAAAATAAGCAAAACCGCTTTCTGAGATTATTGAAACCTCATCGAATTGTTATCCGGGTCGCAATGATTTCGTCGACCCTCATTATCATCAGCCTCGGGCTTTTCGTCCTCGCAACAATTCCTTTCCAGAGAACGGCAATTCTCGATGCAATGGAATCGGAGGCGAAAAGCACCGTCACCTCCATCGACCAGGTCACGGCAAGTGCCATTATTACCGAAGACTTCGGCACGGTTGTCGAGCATTGTCTGCGTGTCGTACAGGAAAGTCCGTCGATTGTTTATGTGGTGGTCACCCGCAATGACGGGTTTTCCCTGATTATAACGAAACAAGGCTGGGAGCAAAAAAATCTGAAGGGAGAATGGATACCTCCAGGAGCGCGAATAGCAGGCAATCAGTTTCTCAACACTGAAATATCGAAGGAAGAAGTGTACCATTATTCACACCCATTCCAGTACTCTGGCATCGATTGGGGGTGGATCCACATTGGTCTGTCCCTGAAAAAATTTAATTCCGACATCAGCGACATGTACCTCCGTACGTCTCTTATGGCTCTTCTCAGTCTCACCGTCGGAATTTTTGTCGCTTTTTTCTTTGCCCGAAAACTGACAAAGCCCATCTCTTCCCTCGCACGCACCACTGAACAGGTCGCCCACGGTGACCTGGCAGCGCGTGCTGACATCCGAACCGGTGACGAACTGGAGCATCTCGGCCACTCCTTCAACTCCATGACTTCGGCATTACAAAATTCCCAACGAGATATCATTGCCTCCCGAGAGTATACGGAAAACATCATCAAATCGATGAATGACACCTTGATTGTTATTTCGCCCGAGGGCATCATCGAACAGGTAAACAGGGCAACTCTGGTACTTCTTGGCTATGGGGAAAAAGAACTGATTGGCGCTCCCATTTACCAGATCCTCCAGTACAGCGATCCCCTGAAGGAGAGTGGGGAAAACATCGGCAACCTCGCCAGAATCATCTCGAAAGGCTATGTCAGCAATATTGAAACAACCTACCAGGCTAAAAACGGAGACCTGATACCGGTAATTTTCTCCGCTTCCGTCATGCACGGTTCGAGAAGCACCGTCCAGGGGATTGTCTGCGTAGCCTTGGACATTACCGAACGCAAGCATACCGAGGAGGCATTGCACCTTGCGAAAAACGCTGCAGAGACGGCAAATCTTGCTAAATCGCAGTTTCTGGCCAACATGAGCCATGAAATCCGTACGCCCATGAATGGCGTTCTCGGGATGCTGGACCTGCTGATCGACTCGAAAATGGAAGAGTCGCAGCTACGCCTCGCCCGCATGGCCCATAGCTCAGCGGAAAAGCTCCTGGAAGTTATCAACGACATCCTTGATTTTTCCAAGATCGAGGCGGGACGACTGGAACTGCTGCCATCGGATTTCAGCCTTCGGGAATTGGTGAATGATGTCAGGGAACTCTTCCTGGTCAAGGCCCAGAAAAAAGGACTCCTGCTTTCGATCTTCCTGGACGGCGAGGTCCCGGACACACTGCATGGCGATACGCTTCGCCTTCGCCAGGTACTGATCAATCTCCTCGGTAACGCCCTGAAATTTACCGACGCGGGAGAGGTTTCCCTCCAGGTGAATCTTGAAGAGGATTCCGGGAAGGACCTGGCCCTTCGCTTCACTGTTCGAGACACCGGACAGGGCATTGACACAACCACCCTTCCCCACATCTTCGATGCCTTCTCCCAGGCCGATGCATCCATGGCACGCCGCCATGAGGGAACCGGGCTGGGACTGGCCATTTCAAAGCAACTAATTGAAATGCTGGGTGGGTCGATCGGGGTGGAAACCAGCCTGGGAAAAGGCTCACTTTTCTGGTTCACGGTTCGCCTTCCTCGAAGTCTTTCCCCTCTGCGGCAAAACGATGCCCTTGAAGCTCGAAATACAGTGCCTGAAAACGTGCCGAACAGCCGCAAACTCTGTGTCCTGCTTGCGGAAGACAATCTCGTAAACCAGGAAGTAGGCAAACTGATTCTGGAAAGTCTGAATTGCCTGGTTGATGTGGTTGATGACGGAGCTCTCGCAGTTGAATCGGTTTTCAGTAACAGTTACGACCTCGTGTTCATGGACTGCCAGATGCCGGAGGTCGACGGGTATGAAGCCGCGAGTATGATCCGGCAGCGGGAATCCCTTGCTGGGAAGAATGGTCAGCGGATACCCATCGTCGCATTAACTGCCCATGCCTTGGAAGGTGACCGGGAACTCTGCCTTGCGGCTGGAATGGACGATTACCTTTCGAAACCCTTCAATGCAGCCCAGATCGCCACTATCCTCCACAGGTGGACGCACGACCTGACCAGGAGCCTGCCGGGGTAAGTGTCTCACGAGAGACAAGGGCTGAGGAGAGGACGGCTCTCATTTTCTTGACAAAGTCCCGCGTCCTGTGGCACAAGAAAAGCCTGTGATTATGCGACAGTATCATGCGAAGGAACAATCAATACCCAACAGGAGGCTCCACAGTGAAAAGCGTAAAGGGAACGAAGACGGAACAGAACCTGCTGAAATCTTTTGCCGGCGAAAGCCAGGCCCGCAACCGCTACAGCTACTTCGCCTCCGTAGCACGCAAGGAAGGATATGTTCAGATAGCGGATATTTTCGATGAAACCGCCGCACAGGAAAAGGAACATGCAAAGAGGTTTTTCAAGTTCCTCGAAGGAGGAGACCTCGAAGTTACCGCCTGTTTTCCGGCAGGTAAACTCGGCACAACAGCAGAGAACCTGCTGGCGGCAGCCACGGGCGAACATGAAGAGCATACCCAGCTGTATCCCGAATTTGCGGCAGTCGCGGAAAAGGAAGGTTTCCTTGAAATAGCCGCTGCCTGGAATGCCATTTCCGTTGCTGAAAAACAACACGAAAAACGGTACCGCGATCTACTTGCCAATCTGGAAAACAACCGAGTTTTCCAGCGTGATTCCGAAGTCGTGTGGCGTTGCCGCAATTGCGGGTACCTGCATACGGCCCTGGCTGCGCCGCAACTCTGCCCTGCCTGTATCCATCCCTTGGCGCACTTCGAACTGCTTGCAGAGAACTGGTAGCTGTTCTCATTGCATACCTGAAGGTACGACCTGGCAAAAATTCAAAAGGGGCACATCCAAACGGGACGTGCCCCTTTTCTTATCAGACCGCGCCGCTGTCGGGGGCGCGAGAAGGAAGGCTTACGATGAATCAAGATAGCGATGATTTTACCTATATACGTTACCTGACCCAAGAGGACGAGCAACAAATTCGTCATATCCCCTTTCTAAATATTGACTCAATGCTGATCCCTTCACCCTTTATCAAGGACAAGACGATAGATATTGACTACCAGCACAGCTACATCTGGGAAGAAGAGGGAGAATACCTCGGTTATCTGCTGGTCTATTCTAACCCGGACAAGACGAAGTTCCATATCTACAAACAGGTTACAAGCCCCTTCGGCAGGGGAAAGGGCATCGGTTCGGGCTTCATGGAGAAGCTTGCATCGGATGTGGCTGCCGATTCTCAGATCTACCTCTATGTCTGGGAAAAGCTCAGCAGCTCCATTGAATTTTTCATGAGCAAGGGATTCACCTACGAAGAAACCATCGTGTACCGCAAGATGACGTTCCAGCTGATGTCAGCCACTGCGGAAACGATCCTCGGAAAGATTGCCCAGGAGAAGACCAAAGATTATTCTTCGGCCGAAGAACTCGGGAAAGTGCGGCACGATGCAAAGAAGGGTCTGAAAATTCTTTTTGACATGGTCTCCATGTTGTCTGTCGACAACTGCAACAAGGTTATTGAGGACATTAACCGGGAAACAACAGCCCTTCTCAATACTCTCAACAAGTATGAAGACCAGATCACGACGCACCATGAGGTTCACATAAAAGAACTGATCACCGATCGGGTCATCCCATTCATCGAGGTTGCCAAGGTCCCCTGTGAGATACGGTTGATTATCGGCTCAAAGATTCCCTCCGTCGTTGGAAATTATGTCAACTTCAGCAGAGCGTTAATCAATATTATCTCGAACTCGCTTGACGCCATCAGGGAGGCGGGGAGAAAAGGCATCATTGAGATCAGCCTGAAAGAGACTGATGATTCCGTAATCCTCACGTTACAGGATAACGGTGTTGGCATCGAACAGGAGAGGCTGGCAATCGGATCGGATGCACTGCCTGTCTTTGTCGGCAAGACGACCAAGAAGAGCAGAACAGGGGAAGGGATCGGTACCCGACAGGTATTTTCTACTTTCGGGCCAACAAATCTTTCTATTGAGAGCACCGTAGGTGAAGGTACCCGATGGACAGTGCAACTGAAAAAATGCAATCAGAGGGAAACCATCCTTTTGTCGGACCTGAAATCCCGCTACGTCATGTTCATCAAATCCAGCGAAACAATCGGCATCAACGAGGCAAGCAACCGAACCAATGTCGCGGCTTTCATCTGGCAGTTACGGCAGATGGAGATATTCAGCTATGATCTCATCTACTACTTCAGCCGTTACAACAATGTCCGAGATATCTTCCGGAACATTCTCCTCTACCGCTACGGCGGAAAGGATTTCCAGTATCTGAAGACGGAACTGAATAAATGCAGGATCGACAACGAGGTGATACGATCATGGCTCTTGGGCACCATCAAACGTCTTAAAAGGAACGAAGACTTCCTGCAGGCTAATTTCTCTTTTGACGAATACAAAGGGATTCTCTTCAAAAGTTACGGTCAGGCCATGGATCGAACAATAATTTTCACCATCGACCCGGAATCAGGGAGGTTCTTCGCAACCGACAGAAAACTTGCCGAACATATGGATTTTGTCCCCTATCTTCACCAGAACCGAGATCTTCTCCTCCGGGGTGAATTCGTAGGCGATGTCAGGAACATAGCCAGTCCCATCCATCTTGGTGTCTGGTCTGTTTCCTCTCTGGATGATCTATACGGCAAGCTGAAAAGTATCCGGCAAGGTGCCCGGCAACTCCTGCAAATGGGCCTGAAAACCGATAAGCATCTGACTTTCTATACTTCTACCTACAACGTATGTTCCTATGAAGTCGACAACCACAAAACAACCACGCTCGGGGAGATGGCAAACGTAAAAGATGAAGAACTGGACCAGTTCATCATATCGTCGGAGGATGAGCTCCATGGGATGGTCTTCACGGATTGAGGGAAGCGACGCTCTGTGGCACAGGTCGGAGTACTAGCGTCAAAAACGGAATGGTTATTGACCTGCCAGGAAAGCTTTGATACATTCAGCGAACAAATCCCTGGTATGAATCGCAGAAAAAACAAACCAATGGAGCCGTTATCCATAAGCGACCACAATTCCCATGAATAGATCTAAGCAACTACCCGATAATTCCGACTCCCGGAATTCTTCCGCAGGCCAAACCGATGGAAAGCCTCATCGTATTCTGCTTGCTGAAGACAACGACGTAAACCGGGTGCTCGCGCAGAACATCCTGGAATTTCTAGGTTTTGCAGTGCATGCGGTAGAAAATGGAGATTTGGCCTTAACGGTTGCACTCCAGCAGACCTTTGATCTGATTCTAATGGACTGCCAGATGCCGTTTGTGGACGGCTTTGAAGCGACCCGGCGTATCCGAAATGAGGAAACGTCAGCGGGCCTGACCAAGACGGCCATTGTGGCACTTTCCGGGCACCCGATTTCAGAAGGTCGGAGAGATTGCCTTGCGGCCGGGATGGACGATTACCTGCAAAAGCCGTTCACCATTGAGGAGCTTCGCGACATGATAACCAAGTGGCTCCCGTCTCCAGGAATGTAAAACCGCTGCAGAAAAATGTCTCAGCTGGAGGCTCCGGCCTTCCCGGCAAAAAATGTAAAGGGACGCTCCCCCTAGATGGGAGCGTCCCTTTACATTTTCACAACTGCTGCTGAACTGGTTCTGCTATCTCATCATCTCAAAATTCCTGTCATCGCAGGTATCATCGGTAATATCGATAAACTTGTTGCAGATAGTTGTCACCATGTTGATGACACCCTGGTAGCCGACCAGCGGCGAGCGGTGCAGGTTGACTCGGTCAAAGATCGGGAAGCCGAAGCGGAACAGCGGGATCTTGGCATCCCGGGTGATGAACTTGGCGTGGGTATCGCCGATGACCGCGTCGACCGGATCGGTCATGACCAGGCTGCGCAGGTGCCAGAGATCCTTGTTAATATAGATCTTGCCGTCCTTGCCGTAGGGAGAGGTATCGAGCAATGCCTGAATCTCCTTCTCCAACTTCTTGCTCCCTCTGCTGCAGAGGATGTGGTACGGCCTGGCGCCCATTTCCAGAAGGAAGGATACATAGCCCAGCAGATAATCCGGGTCGCCGTAAATGGCGAACTTCTTGTTGTGGATGTACTGGTGGGAATCGGTCATGGCATCCACTGCGCGGCCCCTCTCATCTTTGATGGATTTGGGGACCTCCTTGCCGAACAGACTCGCCAATTTCATGACAAAGTCATCGGTCTTCTCAATACCGAACGGGGTGGGCATGGAAACATGCTTGCCCGAATAGTTGTCCTTGATCCAGCTGAAGGTCTTAGGGGTGGCAAAGGGACCAAGGGTCATGGTTGCCTTGCCGTTGATGGAATCAGCAGCCTCGTCAAGTTTCGTCCCACCCGGGTAAACCCGGTAGGTGCCATCTAATGGAGAATCGAATACATCGGAAATGTCGGCCAGCATGGTGTAGGGAATGCCGAATGCTTCCAGGATCCGCTTGTACTCACGGTAGTTGCCGGTGTTGCAATCAAAACCGGGGATCAGGTTGAGCTTGCCGGTGCAACGGCCTTCAACTTGTTTCCCTTCGGTCAGGTACTGGAGAATCGAGAGCAGCATGGCATCATAGCCGTGGATGTGAGTGCCATTGAAGCTTGGAGTATTAGCAAAGGGAAGCGGGAAGTCCTTGGGTACAAATCCCTTGTTTTTTGCATTCTTGATGAAGGCGGTAAGGTCGTCACCGATGATCTCCGGCATGCAGGAGGTGAAGATCGCCATCATTTTCGGCTTGTACAATGCATAGGCATTTTCCAGCGCCTCATGCAAGTTGTTCTGACCACCGAACACGGCACCGTCCTCAGTCATGGCATCGGAAACCGCAGGGGCCGGCTCCCGGAAGTGCCGATTGAGAGTCGAGCGGTAGTACGAAGCACACCCCTGGGAACCGTGCACAAAGGGTAGGCAGCCTTCAAAGGAATGCCCCACCAGCTCGGCACCAAGCGGCTGACAGGTATGTGCAGGGTTGATGACCAAGGCCTGGCGAGCAAAGTTTTTTTCCTTGTACTCCTCGGTATTTATCCACTCGGCAACCCGCTTTTCATCTTCTTCAGTTATCTCAGTAACATATTTAACGGCAGTATCTGCGCTCATAATTCTCTCCTTGTACGGCCGGGGACCAATCCGTCCCACGGTCCGGATGAACTACGTAGGGGCGATCCTTGCGATCGCCCAGACATCATCAGTACGGGCTCTTCACAAACTTCCAGGTCGGGCTGTTGATCGCCATATCCACGTCGCGGGCAAAGACCGGGAAGCCCATGATTGCATGGTACGGACCGGAATAATCCCAGCTGTGCATTTGGCGGAACGGCACGCCCATCTTCTGGAAAAGATATTTTTCCTTGATTCCGCTGCCGACCAGGTCGGGACGAAGCGTATGGACAAATTGCTCCAGCTCGTATTCGGAAACATCGTCATAGATAACCGTTGCTTCCGGCATCTCGGTGCTGGTGCGCTCGTAGTCGTCACCGTGGGCAAATTCGTAACCGGAACCAACCACGACCATTCCCAGGTCCTCGTAGGCATTAACCGTATGGCGGGGACGAAGACCGCCGACGTACAGCATGACTTTCTTTCCTTCCAGGCGGGGACGGTACTCGTCGATAACAGCCTGCATCATCGGATCATACTTAGCGATAACCTTCTCAACATTTGCCTTGATGGTATCGTCGAACTGCTCGCCGATCTTCCGGAGACTTTCCTTGATCTTGGTCGGACCGAAGAAGTTGAACTCCAGCCAGGGGATACCGTATTTCTCTTCCATAACCTTGCACATGTAGTTCATGGAACGGTAGCAGTGAATCAGATTCAGTTTCACCTTGTGGGTAGCCGCGATGTGCTCCAACTGGCCATCGCCGGTCCAGGTAGCCTTAACGTTAAGGCCGATTTCCTCAAGCAGAGGCTTCACCGCCCAGACGTCACCGCCGATGTTGTAGTCGCCAATCAGGGCGATGTCGTAGGGAGTCTCGGGCTCACTAAACTCGCGGGTACCGATGATGTAGTCACGAATGGTATCATTGGAGATATGATGCCCCAGAGACTGGGAAACGCCACGGAAACCTTCGCAGTTACAGGGGATGATCGGGATATCCAACTCGACCGCGGACTGCTTTGCCACCGAGTTGATATCGTCGCCGATAAGCCCTACCGGGCACTCGGAAAGGACCGATATCCCCTTGGCCAGCGGGAACAACTCCTTTGCTTCGCCCAGAAGCTGCTTCAACTTCTTGTCGCCACCGTAGACAATGTCCTTTTCCTGAAAATCGGAGGTGAACTGCATGGCGAAGTTACTGACACCACAGATGCCAGTCATCAGGTTACGCCGGGTTCCCCATGAATACCAGCCGCAGCCGACCGGGCCGTGGGATACATGAACCATGTCGCGGATCGGACCCCAGACCACCCCCTTGGCACCGGCGTAGGCACAACCACGTGCGCTCATGACACCCGGCACCGTCTTGCGGTTGGACTTGACGCAGGCGGAACCGGCATTCGGATCATTGGGCGCCAGATGCGGCGCCCTCTTTTTCTTTGACTTCTCGGGATAGACCTCCAAAGCCTTATCGATCATTTCCTGCGTCGATTCTTTCGTAATTCCGTCTATTTTTTTCGCGGTACCTGACATTAATAACTCCTTTAGCGTAAGGGCCGAAGGCTGCAGGAATAGAAAATATCACTCTCCTTGTGCCTTTCGCCGCTCTTTTGTTGGGAAAAAGGGTACAAAAAGGGCGCGGACTTATTGTCGAAAATTTTCAAGAACCGCGCCCATGCTTTCTGGAAACCTTATGTTACTTGGCTGCTGCTTCGGCAACACCGACAATCGACTCGTCTTCAGCCTCCATGATACCGAACTCCATCAGCAATTCTTCGAGTTCATCCATGGTGAGTGGCTTCGGCACCACAAGCATCTTGTTTTCAGCAATTTTTCTGGCCAGTTCACGGTACTCCTGTGCCTGTGGGTGCTCCGGAGAGTATTCGATAACGGTCATCCGGCGCATCTCAGCCCTCTGAACCTGGTTATCACGGGGGACAAAGTGGATCATCTGGGTACCGAGTTTCGCTGCAAGGGCCGAAACAAGTTCGAACTCCTTGTCAGTCTTCCTGGCGTTGCATATCAACCCGGCCAAGCGAACCTTACCGGAAGAAGCATATTTCAAAATACCTTTGGCGATGTTGTTGGCAGCATACATGGCCATCATCTCACCGGAGCAGACGATATAAATTTCTTCCGCCTTACCTTCCCGGATCGGCATGGCAAACCCACCGCAGACAACATCACCAAGTACGTCGTAAAACACAAAGTCCAGGTCAGGTGTATAGGCACCGTTCTCCTCAAGAAAGTTAATAGCGGTAATAACACCTCGGCCGGCACAGCCAACGCCAGGCTCAGGACCACCGGACTCAACGCACTTGATATCGCCGTATCCTACCTTGAGAACATCATCAAGCTCCAGGTCCTCAACGGTCCCCAGCTCCCTGACCAGATCCATAACCGTTGACTGTGCTTTTGCATGGAGGATCAAGCGGGTTGAATCCGCTTTAGGATCACAACCGACAATCATTACCTTCTTGCCGAGCGCGGCCAGGCCTGCCACCGTATTCTGGGTTGTGGTTGACTTGCCGATTCCGCCTTTGCCGTAAATTGCGATCTGTCTCATTGTGTTTCTCCTTTCGTCCACTCATCCGTGGAACGTCTGTAAATTTTCGGGGCAACAAAAAAGGCGCCCCATTTTC
>Ga0105099_10000795_pt1 | contig 20992 bp, 18 predicted proteins | sample PPLLak3cmMay2015_2_FD_79138 | JGI IMG/M metagenome (GOLD analysis project Ga0105099, IMG submission 79138) | Freshwater sediment microbial communities from Prairie Pothole Lake near Jamestown, North Dakota, USA - PPLs Lake P8 Core (1) Depth... | ecosystem: Environmental > Aquatic > Freshwater >... | reverse complement strand
CTCTAGATCAAACAGCAGATACTGCTCAATTGTATGCAGGAGCAACATTAGCTCTAGATTGTGGAGTTAACGTAATAACATTAGGAACAGCAGCAGATACTAATATTGCTTTGGATCAAAATGCAAATACAATAGTATTTGAATCAAATAATACAACACAAGCAACTATTAGTACTACAGGTCTTGCCCTAAATGCAGGAGCATCAGTAAATGAATTTTCAATTGATGGAACACTAGTTGGAAATTCAGATACAGCAGTACCAACAGAACAGGCTGTTAAGACATATGTTGATACTGAAATTAATGAGTTAAGACAAGAACTAGATCTAATTAATGTAAGAAATGTTTATACAGATACAACTGCTTCAACTGGTGATGTAGTACTAGCAGATACAACTGCTGGAGACATTACTATTCAACTATTAGAATCCACAGATGGTAAAATTATCATCAAGAAGAAATCAACTGATGGTAATAAGGTTTATATCACAACCACACCTGGTTTGATTGATGGTCAGTCTCAAATCATTATTGATACTGGTTATCAAGCATACACATTTGTTTGTGATGGAACCAACTTCTTTATCATCTAATTTAGATTCAAGTGAATTGTGGAGAAGCTTCGAAGTTTGGAGCTTCTCCACATTTTTCTAACTATTTTTTAACCCCAAGAGGCCACCTGATATGACTTTTGATCCAAAGTGGATACGAAAAGATCTTGTTGTAAAACGAGATGGCACCAACTCACTTACTGGTGACTGGAATGTTGGCGACGATAAGAAAATTATTCTTGACTCGCTCCAAATGCAAGATGAAGATGGGTTTAAGATTACTGATACTTCTAGTAATTCTGTATTTACAATTACTGATACAGGAGTCGCTAGTTTAAAACATGGCGTCGCTGTTAATGAGTTTTCAAATGATGTAACCTTATCCGGAAATTCAGATGAAGCAATTCCTACTGAAAAAGCTGTTAAAACATATGTAGATTTACATGGAACATCTGGATCAAGTGGTTCATCAGGAACTAGCGGATCATCAGGTACTTCAGGATCGAGTGGAAGCTCAGGAACATCAGGAGAGGGTGTTACAGCAGGGTTTACAAATTTAAATCTTGGGGATACAACTGCGTTAGTAGTTTTTCTTGAAGCACAAGGAAGTGCAGATTATAAAGTAAGTGGTGTTATAACAAACAGTATTGATTCTGTACCATCAATTTATGGATGGACAGTAACTGATAAAACAACTGATGGGTTTACAGCTTTATTTTCTGGCGAAATTGATTCTAATAATTATGTATTTGAATGGATCATAGCTGATGCTAGTGCAGCAGTATCTGGAACATCAGGTACTAGTGGGATATCAGGAACTAGCGGTTCATCAGGAACATCTGGTATTGATGGTACTAGTGGTTCATCAGGAACATCTGGTTCAAGTGGAACATCAGGAAGTTCAGGAACATCTGGTTCAAGCGGTTCATCAGGAACTTCAGGAAACCCAATTGCGGCAGGAATACTTCAAAGATTTAGTTCAAATACCTCGGAAGGAGATCCTGGTGATGATTATTTTAGAATGAATAATGCGTCATGGGGATCAGTAACTGAAATTTATATAGATGATTTAAGTCAAGGGATTGATATTTCAACTTTTGTTCAAAGTTGGGATGATGCTTCTAATTCTGATAAAGGAACGCTAACAATTCGTAGAAATATATCAACTTCAATTTATGGTATTTTTAAAATAAATAGTTTAGTTAATGAAGTTGGGTATACAAAACTTAATGTAACTAATTTAGTCGTCGGTACCGATCCATCTAATGATCAATATTTTTATTTTGATTTTGCAAGATCAGGAAATGATGGAAGTTCAGGTTCAAGTGGTACTTCTGGTAGTTCAGGTACTTCCGGTAGCTCAGGAACATCAGGATCAAGTGGAACATCAGGTATAGATGGCACTAGCGGTAGTTCAGGAACATCAGGTATAGATGGCACTAGCGGTAGTTCAGGGACCTCAGGATCAAGCGGAACATCAGGTAGTTCAGGTACATCTGGTTCAAGCGGAACATCAGGTATAGATGGCACTTCAGGTTCTAGTGGAACATCCGGTAGTTCAGGTACATCAGGTTCTAGTGGAACATCCGGTAGTTCAGGTACATCAGGTTCATCAGGAACTAGTACTACCCTTCAAGAAGTAATGAACTATCTTGGAACATTTACATTTGAACCAACTGGTATCTTTGATAGAGTAGAATCTACTTTGGTTTGGAATGATGCTACTTCACAAAGTTTATCAATTCAACCAACAGGAGCAACATTTACATATTTGATTAAAGGTGTTGAACATGTAGTTGGTACAAAAACTTATACATTTTCAACTCCTCCAACCGAAGGAATGTGGTTCTTCTATCTAGATAATGATGAAAATATTAATGCGACTAATACATTTAATTTAAGTCTTTTAAAGAACTATGCATTTGTTGCTAATGGTTATTGGGACAGTTCAAGCAACATCTGGATTATTGAAGCGGATGAGCGTCATGGCGTAACTATGGACTGGGCAACACATTATTACTTACATTCAACATTTGGCTCAAGATATGGGTCAGGAATGGCTGTATTGGATCTTGCGACCGAGGATAGTAATAATGACGATCCACCTACTTCAGATAGGCAGAATCAATTTATTATTCAAGAAGGTTCATTCTTTGATGAAGATATTTTACATACTATACCACAACAAGGGGTTAGTGCGCCATTTGATGCAGCAGAAGCTCCATTATTTTATCTAGATGGAACAAATTGGAGAAAGAGACCAGATTCATTCTTAATGACTTATGGAACTACTGGACAAAGAATTAATTATAACCAAATTACAAGTAGCTCAGGAAGTCAAACTCAAGTTTCAGCAAACAATTATTTTGTATTAGCGCATGTCTTCGCTATTCCTGATCCAGGCATGCCTTATATTGCTATTCAAGGTCAAAATGAATATGCAACAAGAACAGCAGCTAGAGATGCAGCTATTGATGAAATTGATAGTATTTACACATTAGGATTACCATCTGCAGAATTTACACCAATTGCAACATTTATTTATCAAACAAATGATGGATGGGATACTTATAGTAATGTTAAAATGGTTTCAGCATCTGGAACAACTGAAAACTCATATATTGACTGGAGAGGTCTTGTAACTAGTAGAGTATCAGCTTCATCATCATTAGCTGGGACATCAGGAACATCAGGAACATCTGGGTCAAGTGGAACTTCAGGTAGTTCAGGCACAAGTGGCAGTTCAGGTACATCAGGTTCAAGTGGAACTTCAGGTAGTTCAGGAACTAGTGGATCATCAGGTACATCAGGTATTGATGGTACTAGCGGTTCATCAGGAACTTCTGGAGAACAAGGTATAACTGGTGATGCTGGAACTAGTGGATCATCTGGAACTAGTGGGTCAAGTGGATCATCTGGAACTAGTGGGTCAAGTGGAACTTCAGGTTCATCAGGAACATCGGGTAGTTCAGGAACCAGCGGTTCATCAGGAACATCACCTAATTCATTAAATGATCTTGGTGATGTTACACTATTTGGTTTACAAAATCTAGATATTATTCAATATGATTCAACAACTTCTCAATGGATAAATATAGATGGTTCAACAATTGGCGTAAAGAATATAATTTCAGTTGCTGATTCAAAAGTTGAAGTAACTGATACAGGAGCAAATGGTACAATTACATTTGCTATTGATAATGATACTAAGGCAACATTAAATATAGATGGATTAGCTCTAGATGTTGGAGAAAGAGTTAATGAATTTTCATCTGATTCAGCTTTAGCGGGAAATTCAGATATTGCAGTACCAACTGAACGTGCAGTAAAAATTTATATTGATACAGCTCTTGAAGAACAATTCTATTTGAATTTATTAGAAGATTCTATTTATTTGAATGCTGCATTTGATACATTTAGAGTTACAACTGATATTGATACTACAAGCACAACTATGGTTCACTCAGTTGCAAATCATTTATATTCAGCATCATCAGTTGGACAAATATTACAATCAAATAATCTTTACGACTCAGAAGCTGGGATGACAGCTATTACTCAAGCATTGTTATCTGTTGATTATGATGATACTACAGCTAGTCACACATTCCAAATGTCTGCTAATGGCGGAACTAATTGGGAAACTGTAACTCCAAATGAAGTTTATTATTTTGTAAATACTGGACTTGATTTAAGAATTAAAATTACAGCAGGTGGAGCTGATGATTTTAGAAACTGGGGAGTGCTATATAATCCTGACTTTACATCACCAGCAGTAGATGTAAGATGGACTGCAATAACAGCAGATTATTCAGCACAAGATGGTGATAAATTATTAGTAAAGACAGCATCACAAGTTATAACTATTACATTACCAATTTCACCAGTAACTGGGGATGAAATTAAAATTATTGATGCATCAGTAAACTTTGGCACAAATAATTGTACATTAGGAAGAAATGGCAACAAAATTGAAGAATCACCTACTGACTTTGTATTAGATGAAGATCGTGCAGATGTAACTCTTGTATATATTGATTCAACTACAGGATGGAGAGTAATAAATGGCAACTAAATTTTCTGAGCAGATGCAAAAAATTTATGCTAATAATATCCCATATGTTAGAAAAAATTTAATTATTAATGGAGCAATGGATATTTGGCAAAGAACTACTGCACTTCAATCAAATTTAAGTGGTGGTACTGGTACTTGGGGGCCTGATAGATTTAATCTTAGTGTTGGTAGTGTTACAGCAGGTGTGGCATCAATGCAAAGAGCTACCAGTAGTCCTTCCACCATTTTTACTCCTTATGCTTTAAGAATAAATTGTACAACTGCTGATACATCCACGGACGCTGGTGAACAAGTTACTTTAAGATATAGAATTGAAGGAACAGATATAAGGCATATGATGGGTAAGGTTTGTACTTTATCATTTTGGGTTAGAGCCTATTTAACTGGAACTTATTGTATTTCTCTAAGTAATTCTGGAGTAGACAGAAATTATGTAGCTGAATATACTATAACTCAGGCAGATACATGGCAATACAAAACAATTACATTTACTATGCATGATGGTTTATCAGGAACTTGGGCTTATACTCCAGATACTGTTGGACTTAGCATTAGATGGGCTTTACTAACCGGTACTACATTTCATACTACAAATACAGATACTTGGGAAACTATTGGAAGTGCTAAATATGCAACTAGCAATCAGGTAAATTTCTTTAGTAGTACTAATAATACTTTTTATCTTAAAAATATTCAGCTTGAACTTGGTCCACAAGCTACAGAGTTTGAAGGCAGACCAATGTCAACAGAGTTAGCTCTATGTCAAAGATATTATGAAAAAAGTTATGCATTAGAAACAGCTCCTGGTACAGTTGCAAACAGTGGCCAGGGGTTTGGAATTAGAGGTAATGGAGCAGGGGTTGGGTATGTTCCTTTTAAAGTTTCAAAACCAGCAGCTGGAACTTTAACTATTTATAGTCCAGCTACTGGGGCATCTACAAATGTTAGAAATTTAAATACTGGAACTGATCAAGCATCACAAACTTCTGGTTATTCAGAATATGGTTTTAATGTTTATTCTTCTTCTGCAAGTATAAGCGATGTATTCACTTTTCAATGGACTTCAAGTAATGAAATATAATTTGGGGATTAAAGTATGGCACTAACTAAAGTAAGTAATCAAGTTATACAAACACCGTATAAAAAGAATTTTATTATTAATGGTTGTGCAAGATTATGGCAACGTGGGTTCGGTCCAGTTTCCACTAACGGAGCTTATTTAGGAGATCGTTTTAAATTATTCAATAATTCAAGCACTACATTGTCGTACTATAGATCTGATGCTGGTCCTGTTACTATGTTTCAAAAATCTTTTTTCTTAAAAGTTACGGCTGGCCAAGCAACCATACCTTCTGATAAATTTGCCGGTTTATTAACTGAAATAGAAGGATACGATTATAGATTTATTTCTGGACAAACTGTGACATTGTCTTTCTGGGTTCGTTCTTCAACCGCAGGAATTTATTGTGCTAGTTTTAGAACAGGAAGCCCATCAGTAGATAGATCATATATCGCAGAATATACAATTAATTCAGTTGATACATGGGAATATAAAACCATAACAGCTGTATTAAATGGAAACAACACACCTAGTTATGAAGAAGGAAGAGGATTACAAATATCGTGGTGCTTAGCTTGTGGGGCAGATTCACAAGGAACAGCTGGTTCCTGGTTGACTGGAAGTAAACTTGCTACATCCAACCAAGTAAATTTTTTGAGCACACTTAATGTTGAATTTAGAATCGCAGGCATGCAACTTGAACTTGGTCCTGTCGCAACCCCATTTGAATATAGACCTTTTGGAGAAGAGTTGATATTATGTCAAAGATATTATGAGAAGAGTTACGCTATTGGAGTTTCTCCAGGAACTAGTACTTTAACTGGAGAACTTGCTTATATTGCTCCAACTACAGGAACTGTTTATCAAAATATTATATTCAAAGTATCAAAAAGGGTAAACCCAACTGGAACTGTATATCTATATTCAACTACTGGGGCAATTAATAATGTTCGTGATATAACTACTGGTGCTGATGTAGCAGCATCAGGAGTGGTTGAAAGTAATCATTCTGCAATTGCACAATTTACAGCAACAGCTGGAAGATTATATGGATTTCAGTGGGTAGCGGATGCAGAGTTTACTTAATCTTTTTGGAGATCAATAATATATGGCACAATTAAGTGTATCAAATCTAGGTGGCGGAAAGAACTTACTGATCAATGGTGGTTTTGATATCTGGCAGAGAGGGACATCTTTTACAACGTTGTCTAATAATACTTATGCTGCTGACAGGTGGAATCTATTTACTGTGGCCTCGACTCATACAGTATCTCGTCAGGCATTCACTCCCGGCCAGACGGACGTACCGGGGAACCCGACTTACTTTATGCGGCTTGCCAGTTCCGGGAGTAATGAATTGCGCCTTATCCAGAAAATAGAGGCACCCGGAGTACTTTCTGGAACTACGATGACCTTAAGTTTTTGGGCAAAAACCACAGATGGCGGATCGATCCGAACGATATTCGCTACACAGGATGCTTTCGCTTCTGGTGCCAGAGCTGATCAGGGAATGGGAGGCGGAACAACGCTTGATACCACTTGGCGGAAAATCACCAGGACTGTTACTTTCCCAAGTATTACAGGGAAAACAGTTGGGGTTAATACTTATGCCTCAGTCGAAATTTACATCACTCTGGGCAACTCCGTCGACATCGCACAGGTACAGCTTGAGGTAGGCTCGGTTGCCACTCCGTTTGAGTTCCGACCTTTTGCGGAAGAACTGGCTCTATGCCAAAGATATTATGAGAAAAGTTATGATACAGCCACGGCTCCAGGTTCGATCAACATTGATCGCGGGGTACAGGTGTACAAGGCTGGAGTAGTTGACAATCTAGGCCAAATCTTATTCAAGGTAACGAAGAGGCCGGCCGCATCCATAAACGTTGTCTTATACAACTGGGCTACTGGGGCCACTGCGAGCTGTCGAGATATTTCCAACTCAGTGGACAAGTCAATCGCGGCAAACGGAATCGGAGATAACGGATTTTACTGGAACAATACTAACACCTTTACTGCCAATTCTGTTATGAAGTGGCATTGGACGGCAGACGCAGAACTATAATCTCTGGAGGATATTTTAAATGCCAGCAATTTCAAAAAGAGGCAAATATTTAACTAAAACTAAGACTCAAGGTGATATTGGCGGAGTATCCTCAGTTCGTTTATATGAAAAACAACTAGGTTCACAAGGAGCTACTTCATACAAAGTATTCACATTAGTTGGTGCTTATGTTCCAGGATCAAATACTTTAACTGTATTTGTTAATGGGCAGAAAGCTGAAAAGGTTGCTAGTGCCCCAGCTAATGCGACTCAATATGTTGAAACAAGTGCTAAGGTTATTACATTTGGTGCTTCATTACAAACCACTGATGTTATTGAATTTATAATTTTTGGTTCATATCCAGTTACTAATACTGAATGGAATACTAACACATATGAATATACTATGGTAAGTGCTGGAACACAAGTTGTTTTGCCATTCAATCCTAATGCTTTAATTTCAGTTTATGTTGATGGAGTAAGACAAAGTTCTGATGCATATTCACTAGCAGGATCAACAATAACATTTACTGAATCTCTTCCAGTTGGAACTAAAGTATTATGTATAAGTCCAGACACAGATGATACTCCATTAACAAATGCAGATACTTTAGATGGAAAACATTTCACTGATATTTTTGCTTCTAATGCTGAATCATTAACAGGAACAGAAACATTAAAAGCTCCAACTGCAGCAGGTTTAAGATATGTTTTAGAACATGTCTACACAGTTATTCCTGGGTCTAATAATACATATGATTTAGGAACAGCAGCTCTTAGATTTAGAACAGTATATACAAATGACTTAGAACTTAAAAATGCATTTGGGGATTATACAATTGTTGAAGGAGAAAACGATCTCTTTTTGTATAATAATAAAACTAATAAAGTATTTAAGTTTTTACTTCAAGAGGTGGATAAAGAAACTGCCCCTCCAAAATCAGGGAGGTAATTATGGCAGGATTGGATTTAGGTGGTAATCTTATTACTGGATCTGATGGAACTTACAAATTTAAAATAAATAATGGAAGTGTTGATTGTTTAACACTTGATAATTCTGAGAGATTAAGATATCCAAGTCAGGCTGGTTTTATTGCAGGTATTACTAGTGCAGCATCTTGGACAGCATTTGCGGCTAATACTTGGAATGTAATTCCTTGTGGTACTACAATATTAAACGTTGGAAATTGTTATAATACTTCAACTTATAGATTTACAGCACCAGTGGCTGGAAATTATATTTTTGTAGCTAGTATGTATCTTTATAATTCAGGAGATGTAGCTACTTATATGTATCCTTTATTTTTTGTAAATGGTTCAACTACTTATCAGCATCCTAACGGTAATACTGCGTATAGAATAAGAGGATATAGTGAGGTAGTTCCTGATGGGCAAATTCAGGAAGTATATGTGCTTGCAGCAAATGACTTTGTTGAATATCGCTGTTATGCTAGTTCAGCAAATGCAAATTATGTTCCAGGTTATAGTTATTTTGCAGGATTTCAAATAGGATAAAATATTATGGGATTAGATCTTAATGGGACAACAGTTACGAAGAATGGGAATAATTTAGAAGTAGCTAATAGTGGAGCAGCTGCGTTAAAATTTGATAATACTGGAAGATTTATTAGAAGTGGAACGCACCCAATGTTTTATGCGTCTAATACTGGAAGTAGTTGGGTTGCCAGAAGTTCAGTAGGATGGAACACATACCCATTTAATAGTACTGAGATAAATCAAAATAGTTGTTTTAGTACATCTACTAGTAGATTTACTGCACCAATTACAGGCGTTTATTTATTTACTGCAAATGCTTATCATTATGATTCTTTAAATACTTATTATCATCCTGAATTTGCTGTTAATGGGTCACCTGGAGGGAGAATGCCTTATACTACTGCGTATAGAATGAGAGGATATTATGCCGCAGATGGACATTCAACTGATGCCCAAATATGTCAGATTTATTCTTTAATAGCTGGTGATTATGTAGAGTATATGCAATATATTCAGGATGGAACAATTTATTATCTTGGTTATACCACACACTTCGCCGGATATTTATTGGGGTAAAATAATATGGGTTTTGATATAAATGGAATCACCTTAACATCACCAACACCTGGCACATTAACTGTGCAAGCTCTAGTTGTCGCTGGAGGAGGACCTGGAATAGGTAGTATATATGGTGGCGGTGGTGGAGGTGCTGGCGGGGTAATATATCATCCAGCAATGGTTTTAACTCCAGGAAGTATAACTGTTACAGTTGGTAATGGTGGGGCGCCTGGATCACCTGGTGAAGATTCATATTTTGGAGCAATGAGAGCGTTTGGTGGAGGAAGACCAGTAGCTGGTGGAGCATCGGGAGGAGAAGGTGGAAGCGGTGCAGGGTGTCAACATAGTTTAAGTGGATCTGGTGGAGCATCTATTCAGACATCAAATAATGGTGGAACTGGATATGGAAATGCCGGTGGAGCTATGATATATATAGATCCATATTGGCCAGGTTCGGGGGGAGGAGCTGCAGCTGCGGGAACAACAGCTGGCGCCGGAGGATCAGGCCATAATTTTATTTTTGATGGAGTAAATGTCACGGTTGGCGGGGGTGGAGGATCTTGTAATAATAGTGGTGGCACAACAGCAGGTGGATATGGCGGCGGTGGGGCAGGAGTTAATAATGGAAATGGAATTAACGGAACTGCTAATACTGGAGGTGGAGGTGGCGGATCAAGAAATGGAACTGGTGGTTATGGTGGGTCTGGTATAGTTATAATTAGATATCCTGGCGCACAAAAAGCTACAGGAGGAACAATTATAACTAATGTCGCAGGGTTTACAACTCATACGTTTACATCCAGCGGCACTTTTGTAGTAGGAGGACTTCCATCATCAAACACCTTAGTAATTACTAATAATGCTAAAACTATGACATTTAATCCATCTGGTAAAGTTATGCTTCCAGGAACTCCAGTTTTTACTGCTAGTGGAACTGCATTAGCATGGGAATATCAAACAGCTGCTACATGGACAACTCCTACATTTTCTTCAATTTTATATAATGTAGGGTCTTGTTTTAATGGAACTTCTTTTACAGCTCCAATAACTGGAATGTATATGTTTACATTTACTGCATATTCGATTTTTAATACTACATTAGCTGGTGAATATATGCACCCTACTTTTTTAGTTAATGGTTCATGGACATCTCGTAGAGGCGGCGGAAATGTACCATATAGAATTAGACATCATGGATGGACTGATATCTATAAAGATTGCGAAATGAGTGAAATATTTAGATTGCAAGCTGGAGATTATGTTCACTTATATATTTATCATTCTACTGCTACTTGTGGAATATATAGTAACTATAAACTATTCACTGGAGTATATTTAGGATAAAAAATGAGAGGAGAATTATAAATCATGTTGACAATAACAGTAACAACAACAGCTGTAGAAGAAAAAGCATTAAGATGGATGGCGGCGGATCCTCAAGTATGGGCAGAGAATTTTATTAAACAAAGAGCTTTAATTGCTATGAATGAAATATATGATATGGAAGTTGCTAGAATGAGATCAGACCCAGAAATAACATCTATTCCTGTTAGTGTTGAGGAAGTAGTTTTAGCTGCTGATATTGAAACTGCTGCTGAAAGAATGGCATCATTACCTACGCCACCAATGCCATAATTTAGATTAATAAATTTATATTTTAAGAGGATAAATAAATGAAATTTCATAATATTGAAATGGGTTCTAGTCCAGACATAGTAAGAAGAAATTTTTTATTAAATGGGTATTTAAATTTTTGGCAACGAAACACTACATTTAATTCTTCTACTTTTGGATTCGATGGAGTAAGTGGATTTTATACAGCGGATAGGTGGTTTTACTATCAAAGTTTTACAGAACCTAATCCAGATGTTAGCTATTCTACAATTGAAAGAAGTGCTGATGTACCATCAGGTTTTAATTACGAATCACAATATAGTATGAAAATTACTTCAACCACTGTTTCCTCATTAACAGCTCCAGCAGTATATTATATAGGGCAAAAAATAGAAGGGCATAATTCTACTACTTTAATTGGTAAAGTGTGTACTCTTTCATTTTTTGTAAAAGCTAGTAATGTAGGTAAATATTTTATTGCACTTAAAAATTATGCACAAGATTTAGTTTATATTACCTCATATAATATCGAGTCCCAAAATACCTGGGAATACAAAACTATTCAAATTCAAATGACTAATAGTGGGTCTTGGAGAAGAGATAGGGAAGTTGGGTTAAGAATTTATTTTATTTTAAGATGTGGAAGTGATTCTAGAATAAATTCTTCTTTAATAAATACCTGGACTTCTGGAGATTACTATAGCGGAGACGAAAGTCAGGTAGATCTTTTTGAAAGTTCTGGGAGAACTATTTATTTTTCTAATATTAAATTTGAACCAGGAATAGGTGCAACTATAGGAAGCGGAATGAGTATAGCTCAAGAATTAGCTGATTGTCAAAGATATTTTGAAAAAAGTTATAGTCCTGAAATTACTCTTGGAACAATAACTGATGTTGGAGCAAAATTATGTAGAATTCCTTCAACAACTGAAATAGAAGGACCTTATGATTTCACAGTTACAAAAAGACAGATTCCTATATTATATGTATTTTCTCCAGAGACAGAAAGACTTTGGATTAGAATTCCAACTTCAGTATTTTGTAGAAATGAAACTACATCAGCAGATGTTCAGGCTACATACCCAATAGTAGGAGCTTACGCCGGAAGATCTGGATTTTCAAGAGTAGTTCTATCAGTTGCTCAAACAGTTGGAAATAAAATTTCTTTTCACTGGGCAGCTGATGCAGAAATGTATAATTAAAATAAAGATATTATCTAGTACTTAATAATAATATTTTTAGAACAAAATATAAATTTCACACCCTTGGCTCATCTCCCGTAGATGAGTGGTCTAAGGACGGAGGATACCCACCATGGCAAAGTTTCGTAATGGAAACTTAGTATTAACATCAAGTCAAACAATCATTCAAGGTAACTATACAATTCTAGACGCAACTAGAAAAGGTCTTTTTAATTCATTAGATCTGGACTCTACTGGTGCTACTATCACTGAATTTTCTACTGATGTAACACTAGCAGGAAGTTCTGATGCTGCATTACCTACAGAAAACGCAGTAAAAACATATGTAGATGCTGGACTCGCTGGTTTGTCACAAAATAAAATCAGTCAACTAGATTCAAAGGTAGAAGTAACAGATACTGGTAGTAATGGAAAAATAGCATTAGTTGCGGATAATACTCAAGTATTTCAAGTTAGTGCGAAAGCTGATAATGCTTTTTATGCAGGAACTACAGATCCAACTAATACTACCAGATTGAATTATGATGGGAATTTTTATTCAACTGCAATGGTTGCTGGAGGAATTACTGCTACTGGATTCCTAACTGTAACAGGTTCAACAAAAGCAGCAGCTTATTTCTACACAGGAACAGATGATCCAACAAACACTAACAGATTGAATTATGATGGTTACTTCTACGCAACCAGAGTCTACAATGCAATATGGAACGACATAGCTGATTTCCAAGATTTGGCAGAACCAGCATTCTACGCTGGAAAATGTTATTATGACACAATTGAAGGTGCTAAACTTTGTACTGAAAGATGCCAAAAATCTGTTATCGGTGTAGCATCAGATACATTTGGTTATGGTGTTGGTCAAGACTCAAGCAGAACTCAAGTATCTATTGCAGTTTGTGGATGGGTTTTAGCTAATGTTAATGATGCAACATCATGTGTGCCTGGTGACGTTTTAACAAATGATGCAGATGGAAATCTAGTTAAAATGACTGATCAAGAAAAGACCTTGTATCCAGAAAGAATAGTTGCCATATATAAACGTAAAGAAAATAATGAATTCTTTGGGCCAAATGACCAAGTAGTTGTAAATGGAAGACATTGGGTGAAAGTTAAATAACATATTAGTTTTATTGAATGATTTCTTAAAATATTCTTCTTAAACCAAGATGAGTATGTCTCGTAATAAAATAATGAAAGGAGTTTGCCGTGAATTTTAAAAAGTCTCTATTGTGGTTATCATTATCGTTACCAATTTTTTTAGTTGATATTATTCAAAGAGGATTTGCGGCATTCGCTAAAGCAAAAGATTTTATGATTCCGAATATGGAACAAGCATTGGGTATTTATTTTATTACTATGTCTATTGGAGTTCTATTCTGTAGTATTATTTGTGATAACTTTAATTCAAGAAAGATTCTCTTATGGTCTTGCATCATTGGCGGAATTGGTATGTCAATATTACCGTTTAACTATGTTGCATTTGGAATGATCTTTGGAATGGCAGCAGCATTTATTAAGATAAGTCCATTCTCTGCTACACTTAAATTAAAGAATACCCCACCAGCTATGAGTGTAGTTCCTCAGGCAATAGCAAAGAATCTTGCTGGAGCTTTATTCATTTTAGTATTAGGAGTAGCATTTAAATCAATCGGTTGGGTAACTTCAACATCACTACTAGGTTTGTTTTTCATTCTATCAGGAATCTATATTTATTTCATGGTTCCAGATGATAAGATCGAGGGATGGGATTGGAGTATATTCAAAGTTATAGTTAAACAATTCAAGTTCTGGCATCTAATGACTTATATGTTTTTCATGAGTGGAATGTATTACTTAGTTGTTAAGCAGTTCTATCCAGCAATGGTTAAAATTGGAATTACTTCTAATGAAGCAATGACTTACATGGCAATAAGTTTATTGATATCTGGAGTATTAAGGATTCCTTATGCTTGGTTAGGTGACATTAAAGCATTTGGAAAACATAGTAGATTTATTTTAATGTGGGGTGGAGTTATAGGAATGAGCTTGCCACTTTTAACTGTTGCAAATTATCCAATTCCCTCATTAGTTCTATATACACTTACTAATGCTGTCCACACACCAACTTACTGGGCTTATCATAAAGAAAATTGGGGACCAGAGTATATTTCAACTGTTGCCTCATTAGGGTTTGCTTTTATGTATTTAGGTTCAGGAGTATTATATGGGTCATGGACAAGCTAAAGTCTTCTTGCAATTCTATGCTGATGAACCATATCTTTATGGCGAAGATACTATTGTAAATTTTCTTAATGGGTTATCTTATGTTTGGGATCAATTGAAAAATGAAGGGGATCTTATTTGGAGACATGTTAATGATGAATCCCTTCCACCAGTAACAGAAGGATATCTATATGCATCTGTTTGGTACACTAAAAGCTTAAGACTTCTACATAACTGGGCTAAACAATATCCAAAGTTAGAAGTTTATATCTGCGGGCCAATAGTTTTACATTATGATTTTAACATTGGAAAAGATTTACCTAATCTTCATTTTGTAAGAGATAGTGCTGAAGATCTATTTTTTAATGGAGTTACATCTAAATGGAATCTAGAGATTCCTGATATTGATAAACCAATAGGTTATAGTGTTGCATTAACAAATGGTTACGGATGTTATTGGGGTAAGTGTAGATACTGTAAAATAATGGGCGCATTAAAATACAGAGACATAGAAACTATCCCAGTAATTGAACACAAACATACTAAGTATATATGGATTCACACATATTCTTTGCCACCAAATTTAATGAAAAAGATTTACCCAACATTTGAAAACAGACAAGATGTAAGATACGCTACTTATGTTCGTGGTGATAAAGATATAACTAAAGCGTTACAAGAAACAATACCTAACTTATCAATTGATCCAAAATATTTAGGATTTGATGTTGGTATAGAATTTCCATCAGATAAGATGTTAAATTATATGGATAAAGGATTAACTGTCAAAGAGTATTTAGACTTTACAAAAGTTGCAGCAGAAAACAACATTAGACTTCATTTTAATTTAATTGTAGGGTGGAAACCAACTGATATTGATGATGTTAAAAGTGTAGAATACTTTTTAAATGAATTGTCTAAGATTTCAAAACCAAATACTATCACAGCAAATTTATATCCATTAACTATTGTTTCAAATAGATCTATGTATTCTGAATACACTTTAGATGAGCTTGAACCATTTAAAACTGACTATGATAATATAGTTATTGGAATGCCAAAGTTAAATGATAAACAAAAGATAGCTACAAAACAAATAACAGAATTATATCATTCTTATCCATTTATGAAACTACATGATTTAACTGGAGATAGTTCAACCTGGAAAAAGAATAGTTATGGAGGCCCTGAACCAGAACGAAAGGATAAATGATGGAAACTTATATTCAATTTTATAAGATAGAAGATGGTTGTTTATTTCTAAAAAATGGGTTTTCATCTGTCTGGAGTGTAATTAAAGATAGAGGTCGAATTCTTTGGTTAGACTCAACTAAAAAATATTTTCCAGGAGTTGAGGGAACAGTATATATATCTTGCGGGTTTGAAACTGAATTTAGTTATATTGAAGAATGGGTTAAAGAAAGAAAAGATCTGAAGTTTATAGTTGGAGGCCCAGCAGTAAATTATTTAGATTTTAAAATTGACGCTCCTAATTTTACTTCAGATAAAAGAAACATGTTTGAATTATTGGAAATTATTCCTGATGAAAAAACATGGGATTTAAAACTTCCAAATATAAGAGATATAGATAACCTTAGTATTTATTATAATTATTCTTTATCTTATAGTAACAGATGTTATTGGGGAAAATGTAATTTTTGTAACAGAGATGAAGGAGTTGATGTTGAAATAGATGCAAATAAAATTCCTATAATCAAACCAAATAGAAATAATATTTGGTTAAATAAATTATCTATAACTCCAAGGGATGTTTCTAACTTATTTCAAAATTTAAAAAATGATTCTTACTACTCTTTTTTTATAAGAGGTGATAAGGAAATATTAAATGCGTTAAATACACACCAAATTCCTAATAATAAGTTCAGTCCAATGATTGGTATTGAGTTTCCATCTAATAGAATGTATGATCTAATGAATAAAGGAATAGATGTTGATTCAGCAATAGAAGTAATGAAACATTTTCTAGATAGAAATTGTTTTGTTAAAATGACTGTGATTCATGGGTGGCATAATTTAATAAAAGATGATATTAAATCTGTAGAATATTTTCTTTCAAAGTTAGAGAAATATAAAGATAAAATTTCATGTTTGAACCATTGGTTGTTTTCACATAACAAAGAAAATGAAACTATTCCTTATACTAGTAGATATGGCAAGACATATTATATCTATAACTTAAATGATAAACAAAGGCAGTTAAATAATGAAGTTCTAAAAATGTATAAGTCATTTTTTAAATTTTATCATAACTGTGGAATGTTTGAAGAGTTTTTCTATGAAAATAACTATGATAACTTTTTAGAAAAGGGGATTTGTAATGTCTAGAAAAGGAATAATCGTATATTCCTATGAGGATCTTAAAAGATCTCACCCTACAGACGGCAAGAAGGGGATGTGGGCCTTCCATGCTAACTGTCACCAAGGGCATATAAAATGTGCAGAGGCCGCTCAGCATTGTGATTGGGTTGTTGGAATGCTATTTAATAATATGGCAGAAGGTGAGAGATGGATGACTGGAACTACAACTCTTAAAGAGTTTCCAGTTAGTCAATCAGACATTGATATACTAAAAAAATATTCAGACGTTTGTTTAGTTTTAACAGGAGACTATCATCCTTATAAAGATCATTGGAGCCTAATTAAAAGTGAGTTTGAAGAACATTTCCCAATTGAATGTTTAAAAGAGAAAGGAATACTTGAAGATCAAGTTTCATTCAACGCCTTACTTTATGCAGTATCGTTCAGAGTTTTATTACATGGAGTCTATGGAATTTATTTTGACTATCAGGCTCAAAGTGGTAAGGATAGATATAGAACTATTGGTTATGTTGATTATGTATTAGATCGTTGGGGAGTTTCATTAGACTTGATTGATGCAGTTAGAGATGAGTATGGGAACTCAATATCAAAAACTATAGCTGGGTTGCCAAAACATTTAAAAGATAAACTTGATATTCCTTTATTATTATCTGAGTTTGAAAGTATTGAAGAAGTAAGAGAATACATTAAGCCAATTGAAGGTCTAAAGATTATTAACTTTTATAGAATGAATAATTGGATTCATGCTACATTTGCATTTGATGGGTATAAATCATGGACTGAGGGAATAAGATGCAAATAATAAGATATTGGAAACAACTGAAAGATTTAGTAGACCCAAACTATACTTATAGTTGTGTTGGTTTTACTAAAGGAACTCATCTATTTAATTTTACTCATGAACACTTGTATAAATACTCACTTAATAAAGCTGATAAGTTATTTGGAATTGTTTGGGATAATTATCATGACATTAATGCTTTTATGGGTAATGATGCAATGGTTGCTACTTATGATGATAAAGAGGTAGTAGATTGGTTTACTAATAAAGGATTTGATTATCTTTTTATTCCAGACCCTTCATTCATCTATGAATTGATGAATGATCCTATATTTAAAAATGTCAAAAATAAAGTTGATGAAATATGGGATAATGAAAAATATGAACCATTTTTGAGTAATTGGAGTCCAGCTGGAAACTCATCGTGGGTCAAATTAGTTTTTAGTCGTCATTATTTTCTATATACAAATATATCAGGTAGTAAATTCATTAATAGAACATTTCAAGCTGTAGCACCAGATGGAACATGGGGATTTTTATATAAACATTTCTGGGAAAAATATTGTGGTGGAATATATGAGATGGTTCCAATACTAAGAAATAAAAATGGTTTAGCATATGATGTTTCAATTAAAACTTACCCTTCTGAAGTTACAGACCTTTTTAGTAAAATGGTGCCTCTATTTGATGGGTTTAGAAACGACAATGATGTTGATTCCTTATCTAAAAATATAGAATATTTACTTTTAAGCTCTCTTAACTATAAGTTAGATTCATTCACTCATGTTAATAATGAAATAACTATGAATAAATCTATAATTTCTATAATAATAAGAGATAGAAAAACTAAACAGCCTTATAGAGTTTGGGATTACGGAAATGGCATTTAATTGAAAAAATCAGAAATGTAAGGAAAAAATTTAGAACAAATAATTAAATGCCATGAATATTTCCAAAAGGAGAATAGATGAAAAAACTGTTCTATTATAATTTTAATGTGGGGTCAGGAATAGAATATACTGGCAATACAATACTTAGTTGGTTAAAAGAAATTGAAAATATCGAAATATATGAACAAAAGTATCAAGACCAAGCTCCTCATATCATAACAGAAATGATAAGAGAGAAACCAGATGTTATAATATTAAATGAAATATATCATAAAAGTACAGACCCTACTTATTATTATAAGAAATTCTTTCCAAACACAAAAGTTATATGTATTGCTCATTCTTATGATGCATTGCTTGTTCAGTTTATAGACAAAGGAGATAAGAATGATGAAGAAGGAGTAAAGGTTTGGTTTACTACAAAATTTTATAGAGAAACAGTTGATGATGTTATAACTTTAAACTATACTCCAAAAGGAGTTGTCTTTCCAGAATATTTTTCAGGTAAAGTAACTTCAGGTTGGTTTCCTGTTGACCCAACAGTATTTAAACCGATAGTCCCATGGAATGAAAGAAAGAAAATGTTTTGTTATCTTGGTTATACTATGCCAATTAAAATATCATTTGAATTTCTTAAAATGGTAAAAGAATATAAGGATCTTGATATAGATTTTTATACAAATGTCCCAGAATTTGTTGACGATGAATATAAAAAAGCAGTTGAAGAAAGTGGACTAAATATTAACCCATTAGTTTCACAAGATAAAGTTATTGATATTCTAAATCAATATAAATATTTTGTTATGCCTCATGGAAGGTATTCTGAAATTTTTAATGTTACTTTACTTCAAAGTATTTTATGTGGAACTATACCATTAGTGTGTAATGATAGAACAGATCAATCATTTGATTTTAAATGGATTGATTGGGCAAATACTTTTTATTTTGGGTGTAATAAAGAAAAAGAATTTTTAGAAAATTTAGTTAAAACTAAAAATGATAATAAAGATTTTAGTAATATATCTTCTGATATTGTTGAAAGAGCAAGACAGAAATTTGACTATGAAGGATTAAAAACTAAATTTAAAAATCTTATCAAAAAATATGTAGATGAGGAAAACTAAAAATGCAAACTTTGACCAGCTGGTTTGACATACAAAATATTGTAGGTGATGTTGGTTATGCTACTTTTAATTTTAAAGATTCAGGTCAGTTACATATAGGGCATGAAAGCTTGATTAATACAGTTAAAAATAATTCTCAAGTTTCTGTAGCCTGTTTTTTTAATCATAGTCAAATTATTAATTCCCTATTTGGAGGAGGATCCTACACTAATTCTCCATTTGATGAAACTTACTGTACTAATTGGCTTCAAAATTTAAATGTTGATTATCTAGTTATAGCAGAAAGTAATCTTATAGATTTAATAAATCAAAGTTATGACTCAACTGCAATTATGGAGCAAGTAGAAACTTATATTCAAACTGAAAATTATAGTGAAGTTTATACTTTTCCTTATGTAAATGATTCGTTCAAGATTAATGACCTAAAATATTTCTTATTTTTCTATATTCTAAAGGATTTGATTAATGTAAATTTAAATGGACAAAAGAAAGTTATGTGTTGGAAAGATGGAATAGTAACTTTTCTTCAAAAATATCATATAGACAAATATAAACAACCAGGACTATTTACTATTATAGATCCATCTAGAAGAGCGGATGGATTACAGTATTCAACTTCTCTTTTTTCTAAATCTCAGCCTACTATTAATTTCTATATTAGTGTTAAAGCATTATTAGATCAATGGGGGAATAACCAAATTGATAAACCCGCTTTAGATCAAGCGTGTATAGATTTAGAGGAAGGAACTACATTTCAGGTTAGAGTTCCATTTTATTATGAAAATATGTTTGGATTTAATAAATTATGTGAATGTAATATATTAGATACAACTACTAGCAAATCCTTCATGATGGTGGAGAAATATTAATAATGAGAATTAACGAAGTTTTTAATGAGAAGGTTGTAACCGCTATTCAGCTTTTTTCTTCGGGGTGGTGTAATTTAGAATGTAAATATTGTTATATTCCCAAGACAGATTTTTTAAAAACAGTACACAAAAAAATTATAGAGAGAGTTAAAGATGGTAGTTTAATAAAAGAGCTAAAAGAAATGGTT